>JGI24158J21664_10007925_pt1 | contig 14116 bp, 7 predicted proteins | sample Ectturendosymbi3_FD_21664 | JGI IMG/M metagenome (IMG submission 21664) | reverse complement strand
TTGTTTTGGAGATGGGTGACAAGTTTAATAAATTCATCCTGGAAGGGTGGAAATGCATGTGTTGGATGGCGATAGATAACACCAATAATAAAAGGTTCGCCAGATGAGGTTGGTGTTTCAATGAAGAGGCTTTTCACAGCCTATAAGGGATTTTGTTGCAGTCTCTAAGTTGGCGTTGTGTTGAAAGTGTGATTCACCACTAACAGGATGCGCGCAAAGAGCACCACATATATCAAAGATATTATTGCTTGCTTCGCACCACATCTATTTGTGTGTGAAAAGTGAAAAGCACACAAATAGTGTTTGGTTAAGTGCGTCGGTTAAGGGTTAATAATTGAGGTCTTAGTCTAATGTCCAATATTTTGTTGTGGTTATAGTTATTCCCATGCTGTAGCTTGTTGTTGCGTATCTGACATCTAACCAAAAAGTACTTATATGCAGCATGCATCAAAAAACTAAGCGCCAACCTTTATTCCTTCACTCTGAGGAGCGAAATAACTGACGAACAATTTTAATCAGAAATTTCGCAGAGGTCAGAATTTTCACCTGACACCGGATATACGGAGTTATTTTTTATTTTCGGCAGTAGCAGGAGTCTGCGTGCTTTTTTTAAATGTCATTGCTTATGTCAGGGATATCAAGAAACTCCAAGACATCCCTAGCTCAAGTTTAAAAATTGCTGAATTTTGGTTGCATCATTGGTTGCGTGAATGTATAGTAATCGGATTGTCAAATTTTAAACAATGTCGGAAGCGGATTCCAATTCAATAATCTGAAAAGTCTCACTTTGACTCCGGTCGGCGGCTAACGGTCAGTGACTCAGTATTGAACACGATAGGTTTCCGGATCGCGATCCAACTGAATTTTGCAATTCAGGACGGATCATCCGTATCGGACTGGATTTAGAACAAAACTCTGCCGGATCAGATGTGCATAATGGATATCCAAGCTACGTTGATCACTAAAGTGAAATGTTTAATCAGAGTTTTTATTATATATAAACCGGATCGGATGAAATATTTGGAATGTTCCATCGGATTAGATTCGGACCGGGCTACACAATAAAAATTTTGGACTGGTAGGACCACAAATACATCTGATCCTTTCAACACTACTACCGGTTAGTGGTGGTCCGGACCTAATTTTTCAGACTCCGGCTTCGCTCCTGGTTCAAAATTTTTGAATCCGAGTCCGGTTCCGGCAAGTTTTCAAATTTGAAAATCAGACTCCTGTTCAGACTCCGGCTACCATCATCAGTCAAACCGAAATCCGCCCATGTTTTTTTACTTAAGAAATGCCCACACCAACTCCTGCCGAAATTGAAAAGTGACCCCGGATCCGGGTGTGGTTTTTCAAAAATTTTTGATTCCGGTATCATGCGAAATTTCTGACCTGATATTGTTTTTCAATTATTTTTCTTCTCAGAACAAACACATAAAGTCTGGCAATTACTTTTTTAATGTGTGTTGTGTAAATTAAAACATTTTGGTTGGATATCAGGTACCCACAACAAGCTATAGCACTTTCCCCATTGGCAATTTTCGGACCTAGTCGTTGATCTCAATTATTTTTCTTTTTCTCACCCTAACCCGACACACTTGCCTAAACACGAATTCCTAAACCCTAATAATCAGTTTTATCAGCGCATTTGATATGTAGAATATTACTCTGTGCATGCGTACATGGTGTGAAGTCAAAAAATTCGCAAGTCAGAAATTTCGCTTGACACTGGTGTCAAACAAAATTTCTGACCTCTGCGAAATTTCTGACCTGTTAGTGTTTTTCAGTTATTTTGCTTTTCAAAATAAAGAAATAATGTCTGGCAATTACTTTTTTGATGTCTTTTGTATACATTAAAACGTTTTTGTTAGATGTCAGATACCCACAACAAGCTATAGCACGGGAATAACTTTAACCATTTAAAATTTTCGGACTGAATCCTTGACCTCAATTATTTTTATTTTTCTCACCCTAACCCGACGCACTTACCTAAACACGAATTCCTAAGCCCTTATCAGCGTATTTGGTATACAGAATATTACTCTGTGCCTGCATACATGGTGTGAAGTCAAAAATTTCGCAAGTCAGAAATTTCGCTTAACACCAGGGCCGGACCCGAAAGAAAAACGCAGAATCCTGCAGGAGTCGACTCTGGCACTGCGGATCCATGGCCACCTCTTATGCAGAGGTGGGACCGGATCCGGAGTCGACTCCGACAGGATTCTGCGTCTTTCTTTAGGAACCGGACGCGGAGTCAAAAATTTGTGATAAACCGGACACGGAGTCACTTTTCAAATTCGGCAGTAGGAGTCTGTGCGGTTGTTTCTCATATAAAAACATGGGTAAGTTACGGTTGGATCGATTTATTGTAGCCGCAGTCGAAACAAGGGTGGAATTCTCAAACTTGAAGAATAGCCGGACCCGGATTCAAGAATTTTTGAACAGGAGCGGAGTCGGATCTGAAACAGTGCCTCCGGCCGCTTCTGCTCTGCTGCCCGTCCGTGGCCACTGCCCGCGTCTGGTTGTGATGGACGCTTGTTGCAAGGTGTGCAGAAGGTATAAAGAGTGAAAATGTACAGATTACAATGGATCTTATCCGATCATAAAATATGTTTACCTATGAAGTATCATACGTGCATGCTACTGAAATCCATTGGGTATTCATCAGAAGCGCAGAACTGCCGTAGAATAACGTGATAATAGTAACACCGTGATTCATTAGGCTCTTGCATGCCTGAATGTTATGGACGCCTGCGAATATGAGATCCAATTTCACACATTATTTTTTCATTCTAAACTTTTTGTAATCTGCCCATGCCTTTGTTTCTTCAACCCATATATTTGGGTACGATATGTGCTTGGTAAAAAATTCATACCACAATGGTACTCCATTCCATTATATCATTGATTATGGTCTGTGTAATTTCTATTACTTCTTTTTACGATTTGTGTGGTTAAACATTGTTCTCTGCCCTTGCTGCTTGTTTTTGTTATGAAATGTTGTGTTTATTGCATTGCTCTTTGCCTCATAACCATTATTGTTGCTTACTTCTCTCACCTTATGTGCATGCTTCACCTAGCATGCTTCCCCCCCTTCACCAGGTTACTCATAGTGTACATACTAGATACCTCAACACTTTACCCATTGCTTGCCCACCATCATCTGTGTTACATTAATGTTTGTTATATATGTATTTGATTTAACATTTGTGCTTGTGTACTATTATATTACCATTTTCCTGTACTTGTTTTCTCTAATTGTGTTCATTTTTCACCTGTTGCTTCTCACATGTTTCTTATGAATTTATGCGCAATCAAAATTAGACATGCCTCAGAGGTTTTAATGTGGAACATAACACCACACTATAGTCTCATCATAGGCTGTGTGATTGACAAGATAGTTAACCCAAGTGCAATGTAAAACTGCAACTAGGGGAACAATGAAACTTACAAAAACAATAAGGATTTGGAAGGCAATAGCTATACATTAACACAGGGACAAGTGGCAGGCAACAATGTTGGTTATTATATTAAAGGCAGTGGCTATAGATACGCCTGTGGATCTTGAAATTTGAAAACTTATTTATACGAACAGTAATGCACGATGAGAGTGCAGTAGACTTGGTAGAAACGAAGTAAATATAACTAAAAGATAAACCCTTCTTAACCCTAACCTAATGCTAAGCTAACGCTAATCCAACCTAACACTAACCTGTAAAGGTAACACGTAAGCCTGAAAAAAGCAAAAAATTAAAATAAAGTCGGCAAGGTGAGAGTCAAACCAAAAACCATTGGCATAGTAGCCATGACGCATAACTGCTACACCATAGACCCACTCCGTTTGAATGACAAACTGACCCTTTTATTTGAATTGTATCAGGCCAGGCGTATCCATAGTCACTTCCTATATTCAAAGCAACTGAAAAAAAGAACATATGTCAGATCAAACTTGTTTCTTATTTTAATGTACATTTTGTGAATTGTTATGTTTTCAACCACTTTTTCCTGTGGGTTACTGATACTATTTAAAATGTTCAACCATATGTTAATGTCAAATCTAAACTTGTACCATTCATGCTTTTCCTACTAATTTACAAATTTACCAAATTTATTTGTTGTGTAAAACTTTATACATGACATTTGTCTCAAAAAAAAGATTATGACATTGGGTGCGTTGCTGTCATGTCATGTCTTCTACCTTAGAGTGTGAATCGGTATCGTGAAGCAGTGTCTTGTTTGGCTGCGTCAGTTACGTAGTAGTACAAAACGGTGTCTGTCTTGAAACTGCTTTGTAATTTTTGAATTATCTTTGGACCATGACCTACGAACCAGAGGAGCTACGAAAAATCTGAGACATTATGAGAAAGCTTATTTTGTATCACCCGCAATGATGTCATTTTTTTACTTGTCACTGGGACGTATTACAGTGCGGTTGCCACAGCTTCCTAGTTGGTACATTCTGTTAGAAAAACTCATTGCTAAACCATTTGCAAATGACTTTGTTGAAAATTAGGCACTGCAATCAGTACAACAATTTTTTCACTGCTATTTGTTGACAGCAAACCTCAACATCTATCACTTTGTTTGCTTGGAGCATGGGCACAAAATTTAATGAATTGTAATATGCCAAAAAATAAGAATTGCGGTACAACACAAAAAAGAGAAATTACATATGTTTCAAGGTGTGATATGCATTGAAACATGCTCATTGAAACCCCACATGCAATATAGCCTAAATCTTTGCGTTTGGCACGTTTCCTCCACAGTTTTCTCCTTCAATGAACCCTTTGTTCGAGCTGTTGTAAGAATGTTACTGGTTTGAACACTGATACTATTAATTTTTAAACCTAGAAATAAAGTCTATTTTACCTGAAACGTCCAAGTATTATTAAAAGTTTAGCAGCACAAAACTAACTGCAAACCAACAATGTTGGATTTAAATATGAAATGAGTTTATCAGAGTATGGAATTGTGGTGAGCACTCTTATCTCTTTGTTCCCTTAGTTGTGCAAACCTGATTGACTAAGAAAAAAACTTCGTAAGTATCTGAGTCACAGCTTTCCGCATGCCATGACACACACGTCACAACGTGGATTGTTGTTGAGTCGCACACAATGTGTTAAGACATCAAATGTCCTGTCAAAATGAGTACAGGCTTATAAACAATGTTTAGATCAGGGGTCTCAAACTCAAATTGCTCCGTGGGCCACATGAGGACTTACAAGGTAACCCGTGGGCTGCAATATGACGCTGACGTAACAATAGCGGTACCTGAACTTAATTTTACATCTATTTCTTGCGAAAGGTGTCATGAATGATAGGCAAATCATTTTTAGCCATCTCTATGTTCGTATTAATCAATTCAAGCCGTCTAAGGAACTTCTTCACTCTCTAGCTGAGCACTTTTAAACACCGGTGAATAAACTTAACGTAAATGTTATTTTTTATTTCATTTTCATGCCTGATTTTCCTCTAGGTAGGGTTGCGGGAGCAACATCCACAGGAGAACTTGGAATACCTTATGTTCAACAGCAATTTCAGACAGTTCTTCTGGCTCCACATCAAGACGGAACCAAGCAAGGTCGGAGATGCAGTTATTCGACCTAGGCTTTGGACAACATCTGGGTCACTTTTCCGTGGGTTAAGCCAGGAGGGCTTGCCTCACCAGTCTTCCGTTGTGCATTCTGGATACCTGGATGAACTAACGTCTCAGTTGTATTCTCACAATTAGGAGAAGTGGTTCAACATTCAGAGAACTGCGAATTCAACAGCTGTGCACTTTGTACAGAAGTGTCACACCAGGGGGTAACGAGGAGGCACATTGCCCTGGATGCCCAATCACTGGGCGCCACTGAAAAGTTGCAACAATGTCGCAAGTTCTTTCTTCAATGCAGGACATTTAATCCAAAAATAACTTAGGTTCACATATGGAGATGCCACACTTGTTTCATTCACCGGGCGCAATCTAGCTTTTGTACGCCCCTTTGTCACTTCGTGGACTCTTCCCAAATCCTTTTGGTGATTGCACTTGCATTGATGTTCTTTCGGTCATTACCCAAGGTTCATGACCATAGGTAAGGATCGGAACAAAGATTGATTTGAAACTGACAGCTTTGCGGTGTTTGAAAGCTCCCGTTTTGTGAGCACAGAGCGATAAAGCTCACGCAGAATTGCATTTGCTTTACCAATCCGTGTATCAATCTCCTGGGGCTCCACTGTGCGTCACACATAAATGCCACCCCTAGGTCGTTGAACGTCTCCACCTGCTGCAGTGTAGTGCTGCTCACTTACCACATACATTGCCTTGGGTTTGTAGAGAGACATAGAGTAAAACCTTGGTATTTTTAGCACTCATTTTCATTCCGACTTGGTCTCACGCAGCAGAAACCCGATCAAGTACATGCTGAAGACTGTTGTTAAGATGCTAGCAGTACCAAATCATCTGCAAAAAGTAAACGGTTGATCCTGCAGCTCCCGACTGTGGCACCCTCGTCGACTCAGGTGTGACTGTCATGTAGACCAGTGGTTCTCAACCCTGGTTCTGAGGGCCATATTCGGCTCCCAGGCAGTCTTTCAATAAAACGTCTAATATTTTGTGTAACAGACTTCGTTCTGCCGTAAAACAAAAAGTGTAAATTGAATTGTGCTAAAAAATTTTAGTGAGGCTCTCCAACAAAATTGTAGGTCTGGATTTGCCACCCTTCAGTGAAAAAGTTGAAAACCACTGATGTGAAAAGGAGTGGTGACAGCACACACCCTTGTCGGAGTGCAACACCAACGGTGAACGGTCGTGACTTAACTCTCCTGACACAGACGCAAACGTCTGAGCAAGAATACAGTGACAATTGGCGGCCAGTAACAGGTGGCCGTCAACACCATGCACACGCAACACTCCCCTAAGCTTTTCACAAGGAACCTGGTTGTATGGTTTCTCAATGTTGACAAAGCATGTGAAGATGTCTTTAGCATACTCCCAAGATTCTCAAAATTTTGCTGGAGAGTGAAGTGTGGTCTGTATTGCTACAGCTGGGACGAAAACCTTGCTGGATGTCACTCAGGTTTGATTCAATTATTTTGCGGTGCCCTTTTTCAAGGCACTTGGCAACGTAAATGTAGATTGTTTGAAAATTTCCCAAAAAGCATCGTGGGCCGCACAAAATGTCCTCGGGGGCCGCGTGATTGTGACCCCGGTAACTTTGTTCAACAATGCACATCTTTATCCAACCTTTTTTATTTGCTCATTTCATTGTATTGTATGGTGTTTATGATAATGGTTCATTTTTTCCATACTATCAAATGCTTACATGATGATTTTTTAATTTGACAGATGTTGTTGGTGCTTTACTTTAAAAATTAAAGGGTTTGTTTCTTTTCAGTATTGACTGTGTATACCAACCAATACCTAGTACCCTGTGATGCATTGTGCCTAAGTATTTTCGTACCCATATATTAATTTGACTTCCCTGATGATATGGACCATGTCTCTGACCCAAACACACATGAAATAAACAACTTAATACTCTTAGTGTAGTAGGCTACAAATACAACTACAACATACCTTTAAAAAAACAAAAGCTGCAATACAATGCTACTGCTAGTTGAGCTTGATTTTATTTTTTCTTTATGGCTTATATATAACATAAAAAACAAATACAATGCAAAAACTAGAAACACAAAGTAAATAATTACAATCATAACATAAAAGATAAAGGCAAACAGCAAATGAATGTTGAAAAATAGGCAGGTGAAAAAGTGAGATATGCACATAGGTTAAGATGGATACATTAGCGAACAGAAAGCCAAGCAGCAGCCATGATACTATAATGAGAATATGGGCATTTGAAGCATATGACATATGGTGGAAAAATGAATTTTGAATAGTACGGATCATGAAGGCAATGTCTAAATAACTGTATCTGGTTATCTGTTTGGAAAGACTAAAAAAAGTATCAAGCGAAATTTCTGACCTCTGAGAAATATGTGACCAATTCTTGCATGTCAGCTGTCTCTCAGAGTTAAGGATTAAAGTGGTGATTATATCTAACCCTAAGCCCTAACCAAAAACCTTAAACCTCAACCGTAAATGCTAATCCGAAACCATAACCGTAAACCCTAAATGCTAGCCCTAAACAGTAACACTATAAACCCTAATGCAGGGGTAGGCAACCTTTTTCGGTTCGCATGCTGAAATCGGCTAAATCAATGACAAAAGTCTTCCGCGTGCCAACCAAAATTTGTGAGAACATACTACTTGACATTCTTCTGGGTGTATGTGAAGAGGTGTATCTGAAGGCACTTGCCTTGGTCCCTCTTTAGAGCCCCTTCAAGTTATTTCCGACCACATCATAATTCAGTACTCTGCCTTTAAAGGAGCCCCTAACAGCAACTGTAATGTGTACGTCGACTACTTTACTTTCAAAGGGGCCCTCTACGGCAGTTGCAATGTCTAAATACCTTGCTTTCAAATGGGTCCAAATTAACTGTAATTTAATTTAATTTATTTGTTTGTGAGCAGACACGAAATCCATAGTATGAACACACACACTCTGCACAACGCAGGTTGATAAAAACAAACAAAACAGAACGTAGTACAAGGCATTGAAGCTGGTGGAATCACAGGGTTACAGACACTTTTTGCAACTGCATTGAAGTAATGTAATAAGCACTTTTCTTTCCCAACTTCACTGATTTCCAGTGCTTCATATTCGAATTTGGGGAGTCGAAGCTTTCTTTGGGTGTGTAAGTGGTGAGGGGTCTGAGTTTTGGGCCCATGTGGCAGCATGTCCCCCCCAATTGGGGGGTATGGAGTGCGGCTGATACAGCTCTGTTTGTAGCCATATGGCATCAAAAACACAGAAGGAAACAAAAATGAAGAAACGGACGTTGAGTTTCATCAAATAATACTGCGACTTGTAAGTTATTAACTTTTTCATTTGAAGGGGGGAGGATCTCATTTCCGAGGCCTCGCTCACGTGCTGGATAGAAGTGCTCGCGTGCCAAGTTCAGCACGCGTGCCAGGGGTTGCCCGCCCCTGCCCTAATGCTAAACGTAAAGCCTAACCTTAATCCAAAAGCCTAAATCTAAATCCTTGTCTGGTTTTGGTAAGTTAAAGAAATTAGGCCCACATAAAAAGCACTGCCAAAATATTGTGAAAACATACAATTTTATGACAGAACATTAAAAGTGTCTTTTGTACTATTAAAACCAACGCTACCTAGGGAAACCAATACTATGATGGTGAGATCTGAATCAACAACCCCTTGCACAGCAGGGATAGTCACTTCCCACTCGACCATATTAATGGTGGTGGTAATGTCTTGAACTCAGTCTTATTTCTGGCACAAAACTGGATAGTCCGATAGGGTTTTTTAGTCCTTCAAAAGCGAAAACCAGATATGGTCATTTAGACACTACTGATCATGAATACCAGTTACCTTTAGCTGCCTAGATCATGATAAAATATCATTAATAATTTCCTATGTGGACAGCAGGGGACACAGTAGACGTGGAAGAAGGTAGAATGACAAGGGTGATAATCATACCAGCCAGTAAGACGTTTCAGATAATGCCAAGAGGTTACAACAATGTAAAGGACAAAAAATAATTTAATATCATTAAATTACATGTAAAACAAAGATTAGTTATTAGTAAGTGATTTACAGTTGGTAGCATCACATGTGTCTTCTCATCATTTTTAGGTGAATTTAGCGATCAAGTCTGAAAGCTAAAATGAAATGTTCTCATAATATCATTGGGTGTGATTAATCATTTTTACCTAATATTAAAGAGGGTATACATAGTAAGCTACAGTTGAATTTTGAATAATGATGGCCTCAGAATGAGACTGAAGTTGGTGTCCATCAGATCTTGGAAATTTGCATTACTCCATTTGCCCAATAGCTTCTCATTGTAGCAAGGTGTCGTTAAAGGTTTGAATCTTAAGTTTGTCCTGATGTGATTCATCACAGACATATATGGCTCTTGTGCTTTACAGCTATCTTTCCTGCCAGTCTTTTGTTAACCTTGTACATTCTGGTGCCATCTCATTGCTTGTGAATACAAGGGGATTGAGTGGTGGTTTTTCAATGCCAATGACTCTTTGTTTGGTTTCATGCATTTTTGTCTTTTTCATGATGTTGGTAGATCTGTTTGTTAGACTAGTGAAAATAGGCCTATGAGGTAGAATGTATGACCCTTGAAGCATGTCTTCACATTTGTCTTTGCTATTCCAGAACCCTTCAAGGAAAGTGATTTAAAAAAATTGTTGGCTTTGTTGTTCCAAAACACTTCAAGAAAAGTGATTTTTAAAATTTTTTCTGACAGACAAATGAAAAATATTCTGACACTGAAAAACCTTGGTAGAATATACCTCACTATTAGCATACTCAATTATGCATTGGACACGGCTGGTTTTAATGTGAACCTCTACAGAGAATGAGATTAGCCGATGACAAAATCTATGTGTGTGGAGACACCCAATCTGCCAGTCATATCCTCAATCACTATGCTACACTGTCCCCACCATGCAGCATGAGCAACACTTCCAATGAAGATCTGATTTCTAACTGATGGCCTCTGCAATTCTTCATTTTAGACCTAACCACATGCCACCTATCAGCTCTTTGTATATGAAAGAAGCATACTTGAGAGAAATGTCTCCCTGAAGATTAGAAAGTAATAAAACAAAAACGTGTGTTGTATGAACACAATGCATCATACAGATGCTTTTTTTGAGTGTTTATATCTGGTAACCCCAGGGAGCAACACAGGCTCCACCAGCACCTGTCCCTGGCTGTGTTCAGAGAAAACACTGCCAGCATATTGGCTTGTGTGCAAGTTTGATCTGATTTTAGCTGTTTTTTTAGTTGTTTTTAGTGTACTGACCAGTGTTCAGTATTACTGCCTGCCACTTGCCCTTGTATCAATGTATAGCTATTGCCTTCCAAGTCCTCATATGTTGTACACAAAAACTTGGCAAGTGTGTGTGTGTGCCTCCCTATTTTGTTTGCCTTAGCGTTACCAATGATTGTTTCAGGCTTGGTCTGCCATCGGTGGCTGTTTGCAAATAAAATCCCAAAATTTAGCAAGGAGTTTTTGTTTCTATTTCATGTGTTTCTCACTGACTTAAGCTCTATATACTCTAATCATATGGGCTAATAATGATGCGTGAGAATATGAAAAAAAACAAAAAGGACCATCCATGTGGCTTAGTCGAGCACATTTATGAAATAAAAGATAATGCGTCCGAATGAATCAGGTTAAACACAAAAAATAGTCCTAATTATAACATAAACCTATTAGCTAATCATACAATTTAAGGGATGGTTCTATAGGGAGAACTTGTTAGTAATTTTTTAATCCCACCATGGGCCATACATACACACAACACGTCTTGGAAAGAGCAAACACTAAACATTTTTTTCTTTTTGTTTCATGACTATATTCATGTTTATACTCTCATTTCAAAATTAATTTTGTACTTAGTGTGTATCCCTTTGCAGTATTTTTTGCTAGGCCATACAGGATTTGCAATTGGTGTGCTGGTGCACATGCACAAAGCTATTATATAAAGCTTATGTGATTTTGTATACTATCTGAAGCTTTTCATTTTTTTGTTATTTCACATATATATATGCAGGACTCATTGTTCGTTAAATAAATTTATAAAAGTATTACAGTTAAATTAGATTTTAATGAAAAACAAGGGCTCAAGTTTCATCAATGGACAGTATTTAAACAAACCTTGCTTTTCCTATGTTTAGTGCTTTTATGAAACAGATGCCGTTTTAGGTTAATCAGAACTACGGTTAATCATTTTAACTGTAATGTCTGAATAAATCTAGCCCAATCATTGCTTGAAGAAATCAGCATTCTTGCAACTGTTTATTATTAAATATTTGACTTGATTAAACCTTTGCAAAGCTTTTGTCTTGCTTGCTGTTGTGAACTGTGCTAAATATGTCGCAGTAGTAAACTGTTGATCAAAGCATTTATTACTAATCTTTTTCAGATCACTAGGATTTTTATGAACTTTCTAAATGTTTGACAAAAACAAACATGTAATACAAGAGTTGGCTTTTAAAAATCAGTGTCATTTTCATATCACTTTATCTATGAAAGCACATTATTTCTGTCTCTGTTGCTGGCAGTTTGTTAAGCTTTACAGTAGTTCATCAGTAAAGTTGCTTGTCGGTGCTGTATTTATCTTAAATGGTTGAAAACTTTATTGAACTTGTCAACTGTGCAGCACTGTTTAAAGATTAGCAAATATTACTAAGTAATGTATCATGGCCATTTGAGTTACAATAGTATCACTGACTCTAAATGTGCATAAAACTATTGTGCTATGCAGGGTTCTCTTTGAGTTATTTGTCATTTTTGCGGGTTACCAAGACAAAGCAACTACTGTAAAAATTGTATCAAATCATAATTGCTAAAGAATAGAAAAATTGCTTTACCTTACTAATAAACACTAAGTGTTATTATCAACACACCACTCATAACTTAAAATACAAATGTCTCTTTAGGACTTACCGTATTTGAGTAATAATACCAATTCATCACATATGTAATTTTTTATTGAATTATTTTGTAACTAGACTGGACTGCAATGGGAGATGCAAAACAAGTTGATTCAGGTAAACAATTTCTAAACATCCAGACTCTTATCTACTATTTCTCTTTGTTAAATATCTGTTCATGGTTTCAGGGAGCTCTGACAGTGGTGATGATGCTGTTGTTGGAAATGTAAACAAAGTGATTGTTTATCCTACTGGTTATACAGGAAAACCTAAGAAAGGTCATCTCATATTTGACGCCTGCTTTGAAAGTGGTAAGGTTTGAAAATGCATTTATAAGTTCATTTGATTGTTCATGTGGCTAAGCAGTTGATGAAACTAAATTATAGGGCCATGCTATTTATCATTGATGAAGAACCACTACATAACATCAAAAGTACGCATCTTGTCTGACCTTGTTCTGTGCCCTGGACACATAGACTGTTGGAAATGCAGTGATGTCAGGAAATGTTTTTCATAGCTGTACCTGATCACTTATCGTGAATACCTATTTTGGAAGTAATGGCATAAGTAACTACATTAATAATAAGCTAGAAGCTGACCAGACTGTGATCAACACAATGCCAGATAGTCTGGAAAGATTTTATTTGTTCACTACTCCTGCCTCACTCAAGCTTACTGTATCAGCTTATATTTGATATAAAAAACTATGCGTGTTTGGTAATCATGTTATCATTTTGCAAAAAAGATGTATTTTGGGAAGCATTATTAACATTGTTCTCAATATCTGTTTAGAGTGGCTTTCATCTTATTCTTCATACTTATAAATCTGGTTTTATGCTTGACTTAAAACTTTTGCTGTTGGTTTCAACTTTTCAATTTAGTCTTTACCTCAGCCTCGGACATTCAGTAGTCAGGTCATTCCATGCCAAGATTTTTTATAACCATATGGCATGAAACCTTTTTATTTGTACTTTTTCTTAAAGAGTATAAAAAATGATGAAGAATAAAAAAAAATTTCAAAATTGCTTTAACGCTTCTCGAGTTATTGCGATGTGAAATTTTGGCCACTAGAGAGAGATTTTTCCTCCGCTTTTTAGAAAATTGGTTGTCACATGAATACTAAGGCAGCTGAATGCATGAAAATTGGTACCAGGATTTTTTTTAGGTCTGGGAATCCCATTTTGAAGTCAAAAATACCCAAAAATGAGTCCTTCATGGTGTAAATTCATCTTGAAAAAAATTTCATACACACACTTTGACCACAAATATGGGGATGTTGGCGAACGGCTGCAAAAAAATTTTTTTGCCCATACTGTAGTATACAGCATATATTTTGCCAAAATGATAGTTTTTTTTATTTACTATTAATTTCTACCAAAAATATCAAGGTTAGTGTAAAGTCATGAAATGCTACAAAAACAACCTTTCACAATGCACATATATACTGCTTCACAGCTAATGTGCCTATTACCAGTTATTCTAAATTGACATTTCTAATCAATTTTGAAGTTGCTTGATGTAACTCTTCACTGACTATGCCCCTGTTACTGCTCTAAATTATGGAATGTCAGAATTTTTTAGTTAGACAAGTAATA
>JGI24158J21664_10007924_pt1 | contig 14116 bp, 9 predicted proteins | sample Ectturendosymbi3_FD_21664 | JGI IMG/M metagenome (IMG submission 21664) | reverse complement strand
AACTTGATTCTTTTTCGTTTTTTCTAAAATCATTTGGGTAAGCAAAACGCACGACCGGTAAGTTTTTCATCAACTTTTGTTCCAACCAATCCTATTGTGCAGCGCAATAAAGCGCAATATCATAGGTGGATATCCTACGTGAAGCGCAATATCCTAGGCGGCAGTTGTCCGGGTGGCACAAGGGTGTAATGCTAAAAAAAGTGTGGAAGCGCACAGTATGGAAGCGTGGCAGCTTTCCTTGTTTGCAATTGTCCTGGGTGCCGGCTGTCTTAGGTGGCAGTTGTCCGGGTGATAGTTGTCCTGCGTCGCGATTGTCCTAGGTGGTAATTGCCCTGGGTGGCAGTTGTCCTGATGGCAGTTGTCCTGGGTGGCGATTGTCCTAGGTGGCAGTTGTCCGGGTAGCAGTTGTCCTAGGTGGCAATTGTCCTGGGTGCCAGTTGTCTTAGGTGGCAGTTGTTCCGGTGGCAGTTGTCCAGGTGGCTGTAGTCCGGATACACGTTACTCTACTATAAAACCACACAACGGAAAAAGTTGGTGTCGGCAGTACAACTTACAGAAGAGTTCACAATATGAGTTCGATACGTCACATTGGCACTTACTGCGCATGCACACACGCTTAAATCCCTGTATCCACGACGCTTCAGGATGCAGCTAAGCAAATTGTTGCTGACGGGTTACCAGTTTTCCAGCGTAATGGTTGTTTTTTGCGCAAGCTTTATTTGTTTGAACAATACAAGTACTTCAATTCGTTCCTTTTGTGTTTTGCCCTATTAACGACAGTTTTACAGAAAGGGCCCCTTTCTAAGTTTCAGTCATGGGTGTCATACAACCTTAAACCGCCCCAGCATCCATGCCTACATTTGCATCTTTGGAAAGCACCAGTCAATCGTACGCAATGCTTTAAAACAGAAAAATTTCCACACGAAGCTTCATGTCTACTGTATTTGTTAGTCAAATAAGCTGCGTGCCAAATGTTTAAGCTGCATACAAAATGTTATAAGTGTAGTGAAAAATTCACTGAGGCACTCCTTTTGATAGTGGCCGATTTATTCTAGCGATAAACTTTTAGTCCGCACCGTTTAGAGTTGATTTTGTACTTTTTCGTCAAACTTTTTTTCAAAATGTAATTCAAATACCAATGCTTAATATCAAGCTTGTTGTATGATAAATCGTAAACTTTGGCTGCTAACATTTCTAGATTTTAACTGAATTGTAATGATAATCATTAAGAAAACATTTTTCTAATTGCGCGCCTAGTTGCATTTTTTACCCCAAATAATATAATAGCAATTGTAAAACTTTTGAAGATAGGCTACACATAAAGGTTCCGATCAAAAAAAACATTGTAAGACAGACGTTGCTAATAGATCACAATATGTCTCTTTTCTAGAACAGTTTTTTTCGCTTCAAAATGTTTAATTTCGATGTGTTATTGAAAAAGATTGGGGGTTTCGGTGCTGCCCAAATTGCAGTTTGTTTTATGCTCAGCTACGGAAGCATGATCGGAGGATTCAACCAATTGGCACCGGTTTTTATTGCCTACCAACCGGACTCGAGGTACTGCCGACGATTGTTATTATTTAGCTTGTAGCTTTGCGAAGCAAGACGTATGTTAACAATGAGTAAAAAGCAACTACAATACAGCAAGAGCGGTAGACAGTAATAAATCTTCCTGAAAAGTACTTGATAGCTACTTTTACCAACAACGATTTAATAAGAATATTACGAAACTCATGGATGAAATTAAAAGCGTAATTCAGGGAAGTAAACGTATAGACAGCATATTTTATAGGAGGTTATGGTCTGATCAAATATATCTTATCGGAAGTGCCACATAACTTTGTCACTTAACACCATGGGCGTCGGAATGGGGTGACAGGGGAGCTGATCCTTTCACTAGGTCTTCAAAATTTGTTTTTCTGAATTCATAGACGGATCCAGGGGGGCTAAGGGGACTGAAGTCCTCACTAAATTTTCAGATACGTTGTTTGATCGATGGTTCTGTACAGAGAAACACCCATTGGGGTGATTTTTGGGTAGCCCGTTTCTTCCACAGGGATAGGGACGAAAATATTAAATGCAAAGCTTATTTTGCTGAGTTTGGGCAGTCCGAGTGTGTTTATTTTACTAAAAGTGAAACTTCCAATGAGCAAGTTTTTATGCGCAAAATGTGGTCCCATTGTTGCATAAACCGCACCTAAGTATTTAAGCTCTTGTTTCGTTTGGATAAGAATGGGCTTCTCGTGGAGAAAAGTTGAATAAGCAACAGACTGTGGACAAAAGTTGAATAAGCAGCAGACTGTGGACAAAATTTGAATAAGCAGCAGACTTTGGACAAAAGTTGAATAAGGAGAAGAGTACACTAGTTTTTTCTTTCAAGCTGTCATGAATAAGTGCAACTCACTTTGTTAGTTAAGCGAAGACGTCAAAATTACGCTACAACAAACTTACAGTGCTGTTATTTGTAGGCTAGTTTAAAGCGTTCAGTGACAACGTAAATTCCAATACAGCAAATCTAACCGCAAAACATTCCCTACATGTTAGGTAGACTAAAAATGAAGTGCGTTAGATTAGCTGTAGGCTATGCTAAAAATGACCAGCCTACTGATTAGCATCAGACCTGCTAATCGATGGGGGCTGGTGGAAGACACTAGGAAGAATCTTCAAAACGTACGTCAGGGCTTCACAACTCAGAAAGCTCGAAGGGCCAAATTGACCAACAAATTTGCCGCGTGCCGCAAAAGGGCAAATTGACCAACATAAATTTGCCAGCTGCACAATCTATTCCATTTTGTTGTAGTATGAAAGAAATCCTCGAAGGACAGTTAATTATATATATCCGAAGTAGGGCTATTGCAACATTTTCTGCAATTACGAAAGCTCTCGCATGCCACATGCGGCCCCCGGCCGTATGTTGTGCAGGCCTGACGTACGTCATCGTTTGGGGAGTTCCACGGAGGATGGATGAAACAGGCACGCGAAATGGCAGAAGAAGATGGAACCCATATTCCCACGGTCCCGCGCACGTATGGAATTCAAATGCACAGGAAGACATCAAAGCTGCTACACCTGATGAAAACTACTCGCAAACCATTGCAATTCCACTTCTGGGCCACCTGTTGATGGAGTAGACCAATAGGTTTAACGAACACACCAGAAAGGGCTGACTTATGCCTTGTCCCATCAGTGATGAGAAGACTCATGACTGGCGCCATCACGTTGACAGCCTGGTTGAGCTGTTCAAAGAAGATCTGCCCTCACCTTTGTCAGTACCTTCGGAGCTCCATATACTTAATGGTCAATCAAGTTCATCAACTGCGACCAGTCGAAGCTGCCCAGTAGCCCACTACAAGCCCTGATCCAATGTGATGAAAAGCTTTTAGGCTCTTGAAAATTGTAGCTACACTGCCAGTGATAACATGTGACGCTGAACGAAGTCTCTCGGCCTTGCGCCACCTAAGAACGTTTTTTCCGCATCACGACCCGAGAGGATCGTTTGAACGGACTAGCCTTGCTTCATATACACAAAAAAAGGCAACACAGATTTGGACTTTGCAGTGGACGAATTTGCAAGGCGTCACAACCACCGCTTAGTATAGGCTAGTGCAAAGAATTTATCAAGTGGAGGTGTCCTTTGCTCCACTGGGCCGACGGCAATCAAACAGTTTAGGCATGGGGCTGCCATACCATCCTTATTTCTTGTCCTTGTTTTTATAGGCTGTTTTCTACAACATAGTTTTGTCCTTATTTTTGCCTTGTGTTTTTACTTCCGTCTTATATTTAGGTCATAGGTTCCCAAATGGGGCATCGCGATGCCCTTATAGTGCGTTGTTTTGAGATTGCAAGGGCTTCGGTTACTTGATATTTAACGCCTTTTTAATTTCATTACGACTTACAAAACTTTTTGGGGAGAACTTTCTCAGAACCTCACCGAGGACCTCAGAACTTAATGGGTCTTCACCGCTATGCACCCAGTACACATCCACATGAACTCATCCCTGAGCCCCCAATTAAAAATAATCCTGGATCCGCCTATGAGCTTTTACTTAATTTTTGTTTTTACAAATCAAAAAAGAGGAGGCAGATAAATAGTTTTATTTTTCTATGAATACCGAGTAGTGACTGAAATAGTGTTAAAATATATAGGTTGATTACCACATCTCTTAAGAGTTGAAAATCTTGTTCTCCAAATCAAAATTTTTCTTAAAAGAAACACATTTCACATTTAAGTAGAAATCAGGTAAAACCACCGTCGCATCCAGGGGTATGTTTCGGGCAACTGCAACCCTAAACGTCTGTGGTGCTCCGTTAAATGGCACCCCTTTGGGGTCAGTGCGCTCATTTTTGGCGCTTATAGAAGCAGAAACATCTTAAAAACCTGCTCTACAAACCAGTGTTTTTCAAATCTTTATGTACCACGACCCATTATAATAACCCGCACTATAAGCCAACGATCCCAATATAAACTCGAATAAAGCAAACATGATGCATTTGTTTACAAACAATATCTACTCGCGCCCCCACCAAAAATGGTTCACGACTTTCGGAGTGCCACAAGCCCCAGGTTGCAAACCACTGCTATATAGAATGCTCTACACTACAGTTACACCTCGTTGAACTGCGTAATTTACGAACCAGAAAAGGCAAAAAAAGGTTTAGGCAAAAAAGGTTGGTTTCTTAATTTCGAGTGGGAAAAACAAATTTCATCACTTTTGGCCCCCTAGAAAAATTTTGGAAAAATCCCCTAGTGCCCCAACCCTGGAAAAAATCCTTTCGACGCCCATAGTTGGCAGCGTAGTCCAGTGCAGTTTTACCCACTGGCATATTTAAATACTGTACCAAAAATCGGGATTTCAAACACTTGAAGCCTTTTGGTAATTTTTTTCCAACGCCACCGCACTTCAGTGTTGCGCTATAAATTCTGGCTATTTAAGGTAATTCTGTGCATGTTCTCCAAAGATTTGCGACACACATAAGGAGATGGTGCGTTCGGAACTGCTTAGCACACATCGAACAACTAAGTTTGCATGAGCAACTCAGATTCAAGTTGCGTGCTTGTACGGGAGCTTACTATAGATGTAATATACAAAAAATTATTGTCGGATCTGAAGGTTAAACCCTTCTTGCAGTACCATTTACTTTTTCACCGGGCTTTTACTTGTCGAAGCACTTTTTTCGCAGATGCAGTTTTCCTTTTATGGAAAATACAACAGCATTTGCGAATATCACTGAAGACATAATTCTTAATTTGACAACACCTCTTAACCCAGAAACTGGAAAATATGAAACCTGTTACAGGTAAGAAAACTCTGATCTTGGTTTCATGAGACTCTATTCTGCATACAAGATACTAGGCTATAGGACAGTCAACAACAACAACTTGTTAAAAATCGGTTTTATTCTAACTTTAGTGTTTACCACATTTACATTAAAAGGTATAGTTATTAAAATTTTCGGTTTTGTCGACTTCATCAAGACCTACTGGAGCTTTACTTATTATAAAATTTTAAAGGTCAATCCCATTCTTTACTGCTTCATCAAATGCGGTAAAATAGTTCTAGAAAACTTGAAAGACTGCCTAAAGGTATGCCTACAGCAAAAGATATTGCAACAAATTGATGAAAAAATGCAGTTCAACCAGAAGTAATTATGGTAACTTCCAGTGGCCCTAAAAAACTTTGTTCTTTGCTTTGTTCATAAACCAGACAAAAAATTTAAGTACATCCCTTGATGGAGTTCAAAATATTATGACTTTTTTCTGTCGTAATACTAACATTGCTACCGAAGTTTAACCACAAAACAGAACACAAAGGTCTAACCTTACTTTTTTTATTTATCCTGAATGTGTGTTGAAAGTAGTGCATTAACTGTGGCGTAGCGAGGCTAAGTGTCGCCCGGGACCGACCATAAAAGTTAGTCCTTTTCAACCCTCAAATTTGCTTGGAACAATTTAAAATGAAACATGATCGTGTTTCGTGCTTACTAAAGACACAAGGAATAGTAGATCATTTTGACAGGGTCTACGAGAGGGAGGCACAAGTGGTACATCGTACCCGGGCCTGGAAGGATGAAGGTGCACACGCTACGTTTTTCTGTTATCAGGCACAAAATTACTGGAGTAAGCCAGTTGCTAACACAACAATTGATTTATTTCTAAGTCGAACCAGAAAAGGTTCTATTTTATGTATAATCTGATTGCTATACAAACAAGTAACCTGTTTTCAAAAGTGCTTCCTAGCTGTTGTCGGGCGTAGGTTGGTTCAGAACCGTCGCCAGAAAGTTTTCAATAGGGGGGCTTGACATTCTAAAAATTGACAACAACTACACTGATTTATAGTGTTTCATGTTTCAGTTTGGGGGGGCTTGGAGCTTTGTTTGGGGTGGATAAGCCCACCGTAGCCCCCCCGTGGCGACGGGACTGGGTTGGTTAGCAATTGAGTTTTGCAGAGTTTTAGTACGGTCAGCATTAAAAAAAGCTAAAGTTTCCGCTCTTGCTTCGTATTCCTAGCCGCGGTTCTTGTCTTTTTCAACTCTTGTCCAGTGTCAACATTTCGTTAGTAAGTTTTCTTACTGCTTGCCCGACTGAAGATGCAAGCCAGATTTGACTAATTAGCGTGATTTCCAGCAGTGTATTTTATCATATTTTGAGTAAGGAGGGGCAAACATTTGAAGGTTTGCTACGACTGATGTCATACAAATCAGCACTACACGTGCTCGTTACATTCACTGAACAAATTGTTCATTTCATACACATATTACTATATTCTGAATTCCCGCGACATCAGGATCAAAAACAGTCACAATGAAACTAACGGAAAAGTCAGCGGTGAAGTTGCCTGACCACACTCGCATTACATATTTCTGCATATTTATTGAGCACCTCACTGACCTCGACTAATCTGAAAAATGAATTCAAGCGTTTTTTTCACACATTATACGTAACAATAACCAATTCTCAACGCCATAAAAAAAGTATGCTCATCGCCATTCGCTTCAGTCCTTCGCGCTCATTCTTCTATAGCAGGCCTGCACAACATTCGGCCAGCGAAAGCTTCTCCTGCGGCCCGCGAGGGCTTTCTTAATTGTAAAAAAAGTTGCAAAAGCTCGACCTCGAATAAGTAATTGTCTTTCCAGAATTTCTTCCATACTACAATGAAATCCCAACACATCGAAACATAGACGTAGCCAGGGGGGACCAAAGGGGCCATGGCTCCACTCAAATTTTTAGAACATATAGTCATTTTGTGCTTCGAGAGGCGTTTTTCCAAACAAAATAGTGCTATTCGCCCAAAATCAAACATCTGACCCCCCCCAATTTTTGGGCTGGCTACGCCACTGCATCGAAATAAAATAGACGTTTGCGGCCCGCGGAAAATTTATGTTGATAGTTTTGCCTTAGAGCTTTCTGAGTTGTGTAGCCCTGTTCTATAGACATCTTTTGTTAGCGGCATAGTAAAAGAACGTATGTTGAACCAGTGGTGTAGGAGGCGTGGGTGCAAGCGTACCACCAACAGTTTTGATTTGTTGAAAACGGGAAAAATCCTTGAAAATTTAGGCAAAATCCCTGAAAATCCGAACAAAATCGTTAAATATCTAGGCAAAATCCCTGAAAATCTGGGCAAAAATGGTGCCCAACGTTGTTTGACTTAAAAAATGGCGCCCAACATTCGCAGAAAATCAAATAAAGACCTTTTGGAGCAAGTTTGGGGAAATTGGGGCAAAAATCCGTCGCATCCCCAAAAATTTGCTTGCTGCAACAACCATGCGTTGAACCAAAGCAAAAATACAAATATATTTACAGAAATACTGGAAATTCTCCTTACTCCAAACATTTCGCGGCCCCCGAAATCGGGGGCCCTAGGCTCAAGCCTTTTTAGCCTAATGGTAAATCCGCGCCAGAGTAAACGTTATAACTTGCAAAAACATTTTATCAAGGCTTTATGGAACTCTCTGTAGACCACTAAAATTTCGTTACGAAACACTGCCCTAAACTGTCAAAAGGTATTGCCGAAACTTTTACAGGAGAATCAAAGGAAAACGCGCGTTCAAAGCAAATGATATAAAAATGTTGGCAAGTGACAGTTGAATTCGCTTTTCAAGCAGTTTTTTCACATCGCTTTGAAAATAAAAGTAATATACCATTTAAAAAGCATTCTGCTGACCATTCACCGAAATTACCTTCGGAACAAAGGAAAGGTTCTGCTTTGTAGAAAGATGTTACTGCTTTTTCAAAGCTCTCTTCTAATAGGCATATCTGTGCCTCCACAGCGCAGCAGCAAACTGCTGGCAAATTCAAAGATTCTTTTTCCTAGTCATTTTCAGATTTCCTATCTCAATGATACGATCTGAGATTTTCTGTGTTATAGTGTGTAACTTTAAATCTTCACAACAAATACAAAACTGGATTTGTCTGGAGTCACAAAAAACATTGTTGGGATATGAGTTGTTCTTTTAACCAGCGGTACCTGCATTTGTCTGATTCAGACTTGTACGTTTTAATGGGGAAATACGGAACGTGTTTCGGGTTGTCATCTATTTGAGCAAGATTTTAGTTACGGTACGTAATGTTGACTGATGATGCGTAGTGTTACGGAAATCTGTTTTCTATCCAAAATTTGCCGATAGATTCCTTGTTTATTTCACATGTGGAGAGCAGTTACTTGAATACAGATATATATACAAGTTTGAATCGCAGAACGATGGAAGCAGGGCCCAGTGGGCTGATTCCTTGAATGCTTAACATAGAGCTTTTAATTGTGGTTAATATGCAGTTGCGAATTTGATTATGATCTTCTGTACAGTGTTAATTTAATATCAACAAACTCAAATTTCAACAGATACAACAACAATTTGGAGGAGTGCATATTACCAGCGGAGTGCATTAACTACTCAGCACCAGCAATTCCGTGCGACAAAGGATACTCCTACGACACCACCTTGTTTACAGAAACTGTTACGACAGAGGTGAACTTTTAATTTACGTAACGACGAATCGAAAAAAAACATGGCTAGCATTACCAAGTGAGTAATGTCAAATACGTTAAATGTGTTGCCCTGAAGATAATATATTATATAAATATGCCTAAAGAAGTGCCGCATTGTAAAATGTAAGAATCGCGTGTGCACGTATTGCAGAAGTGTGTTTGCTGTTCGGGAAGAAAGGTTATGGGTTTCGGGAAATGAACGGTGTTGTAAACTAGTTTGCTTTTTATAATTTAACCCTAGCAAAAACGTCGTACTGAAGAGAGTTTCATGGAACACTAAGAAGTTATATTATCATCTTAGTTAAGTTGTGTCATGTACAGTACAAGCATACCGTGTCTCACACGAAATGCAGGTGTATGAAGGCAACTGTAGATCATCAGGTAGCAAACATCTTTTATTAAGAGAAATGTTACCATGTGACATCATGAATTAAAGTTTTTATTTCCAACTTTATGCCTTTTAATTTTCTTGTGCTGGCCGTGACAGAAGAGTAACAAAGAGTTACACGAAAACTTAAAATACCACTTTTCAAATTTTGTGTTGCAAAAATAAACTTTTAAAGAAAGTTTCATTTCATCACTGTTCCGTTCTGTGAAAAGAAATTTCTTTATGGATTTGTTTAGACTTTAGTACATAAACATTGAACAGTCACTTTCAATGAAAGCAATGCTTCCACTGGACTTTCTCCTTGCTTCACTCTTCTAACGTAATGAAGAAATTATAAAATTCTCTCAAGGCATTTGCTCGACTTTAATTACTTACTAGGTACTTAATTTGAACCACTGATGGATCCTAAATGTGGATTTTCCCGCTCAGCTTACAAAAAACTAAAAATATGGTTTTAATTTTCCAAAGTAGCACAGGTGCGCTTTCAACAAATCAGCAATTATTCTTAAGCTCATCTGACCCAAAAAAACAAACTTTTTGTTTGTATTTAGAAATGTTTTTTTCAAAAACAAACAATTTTACCTGCAAAAAATTGGGAGGTGCGCATAATTAAGACACCAAAAAGCAGGAAAAATGCAAAAATTCCGCCAGTAGCTTTTATTGGCGATTGACTGAAGATCAAAATTGTATTTTTATCGAAGCTTGTTGTTCTACATGCACAAAAAGTAAGTGAAGATGTGACATGAAAATGTGTTACTTTTCAGTATCATTTATTACTGTTTGTAGTGGAAGTAATGATAAGATTTGATTACTTGGAATTTTGTGCTTTTCACGCCGCCGTAGGCATCGCATGTGGTGCCTTGGATTGATCCGTGCTTGCTTGCCATCTGCAGTTTGACAGTGTATTTGTGAGCTGGAGATTTAGTGTTTATTTATGGTGCAATTTGTGTTCGTGTGAGTTTTAATTTCTTCACTTATTTTCAGACCGTGGCGCTGTGTAGGATAAAGTTAATAAATAGAAAACAATGTACCTGCTAGTTTGTCACAATTTATCCTACTTAAACGAACTTCAAATGGCAAAGCAAGAATTGTCGTGGCCGACAAAACAGTCGGTAGAAACTACTGCTCCTGACGCTTTGAAGACTTAACGTATTGGCTAAGGATATTCAACGATTATATTGATTACATAGGAGTAGGCCTTACTGATGACGCACCTGCTATCAATAGAACGAGGATTATTATTAGCTGCCTAGCCTTCCACCATCTACCCTCTTGTTGAAGAAGATGAAACCTTTGAACAGATTGTTGCTACACACAAGGTCGCCTACATAAAAAAGAACAATGTGTATGTCAGGCATCTTCTCGTGAGTCGTCATCAACAATCGGGTGAATCCGTTACAGAGTATGCGCAAATGTTGAAAGCTCTCGCTAAAGAATGCACCTTTGGGGCTGTAACCTCAGATGAATACCGGGCTGACCTGACAAGATACTCTTATAATTGGCCCCCTCTCCTCGCCTCTCATTCGCCAAAGGATTCTTGGAAAAGATGAAATAAATTTGATGAAAGCTGTAGAACTTGCGGATAGTTCGGCCCGTGCGCAGAAACAAGCTGCGATGATGGGTCGGGAGACGGTTATGGCGGTAGCTGAATCGGACCCTCCTACCCACGTTCCGTTTGAGCCAGACTGCTCGTTACCTGCTTTTAACAAGAGAAATGTTAGAAAGTGTTATTTCTGTGTTGGAAAACTGCACGCAAATCGTCGTTCTTGCTCTGCCGTAACTGCTGTATGCCATAATTGCAGTAAGCGAGGGCATTTTGCTAAAGTGTGCAAATCTAAAGTGAAGGATGCTTCTGACGACGTATTGAGGGTCTCTGCTGCTGGAGCCATGACGTGGTCTCTGCTGCTGGAGCCATGACGAGCCATGCTGGAACCAAAGTGTGCAAATCTAAAATGAAGGATGCTTCTGACGACGTATTGATGGTCTCTGCTGCTGGAGCCAAGCAATTCACAAGATCGCGAGAATTGTTTTTCTGATTTTCTTTGCTCGGAGTCGAGAAATCGTTTTCCATCGCTGCTGCTCCAGCAAATTTTGGTTCCGCCGTTATCAAGGTTAAGCTAAGAGGCCAACTGGTAGATGTTTTACGGCCAGAGTCTATCGGTGACTTATAAACCACTAGCTCAGCGAACCAGTCAGCTATAGACCTGGTCATAAAAGATGCTAGTTTAGCGCTTAAGGGAACAATTACCGCTAATACTCACATCATGAATAATCGTGGGATCCTCGAGGCTAGACCCTATTAGAGACTTCAACACAATAATGAGCTGAAGCCAATGCCATCAACCCTAGCTGCTAATGGCAGGGCCACACTCCCAATTAACACATAACAATGATTTATTACACCGCAGCATGAGCATAAGAACGAGCATGAACTCTTATGACCAACGGTTTAACCATAAAACAAACATAAACCCCTTTATTGATTAAAATTATTCTAAGTCCAAAATCATAAGAAATTTGGCCAGGACTTTGTCCCTATTTTTAATATTTTCTAGAAATTTCTACAAGTCCAAAACATGAAATTTTATGACAGAACTTTGTTACGAAATATGATTTATAACGCTAAAAATGACAAAGTATTAATGAAACAAACCAAGAATCAGAATACTTACAGTTTTGCAGGTCAGAAACTCACTGTCAATTCAGAATACATGGCTTACTAGAAGCTGTTTGCTTTTTTAACTTTGAATTCTACAAGACCCTCAGTGGCTATTGTACGTCCACTTCAAATCAAGTTCGAATTACCAACTAACTTTTCAGTCCAAAATGTTTGAGTATATATACAAACTTTTTGTGGGGGCAATGCCTCCTTTTGGTAGCAATGCCCCCCTTTTTGGTATCAATGGCAATGCCCCCTTTTAGTGGCAATGCCCCCTTTTTAGTGGCAATGCCCCCTTTTAGTGGCAATGCCCCCTTTTAGTGGCAATGCCCCCTTTTAGTGGCAATGCCCCCTTTTAGTAGCAATGCCCCCTTTTAGGGGCAATGCCCCTTTTTTTTGTGGCAATGCCTTCTTTTTGGTAGCTCTTGGTTTGTAACATATTGTTAATACATTATTACTTGTTTAGTATATACGGCACATATTCACAACACAATCATGACATAAATCCGTTCTTAAACGTGTAAGAATTCATTTATAAGTTCCATTTCTTCCTCTGTCAATACTCTGTCTGCCCCAAGTCCCTTTTGGATTTCTTCCATATTCCAATCAATTTGTGGGCACACTTTTGCTGTTGCAATATTCTCAGATTTTCCATGTTTCCTAATTGCCAGTTGCCTCAAGCTCAATGCATTGTGCTTCCCTCTTTGCCATTGCTTGCACCTTGTTGGCTTTGTATTGTTTCCTGTTTTTTTGAGTCCTGACAGAGTTTCAACCTAGACTTCTTGCTAGTCCATTTTGCTTCAATAATTTTACTTAATTAATAGTTTTTTTTTTCTTTGGTATGTTATTCAATGACTTCACACATAACTAACCACAATAATTGTCAAACAATATTGTCCATATTTTCCACAACTCTTCCAAGAGTGTTTCATGCGCTCAAGATCTTTCATAAGGCAGTGCTGATAACGTGTTAAGGTTAAACTTAACCTTAACAGATGTTTCTATCAACACTGGTGCCTCCGATAACGTCATAAATAAGAGTTGCGGACGAGCTACAGATTAAAGGTCGAGGATCAGCTGAACAAATTTCTCGTGCTACGACAAAAGTTGAGACGAAGATTGATGGCAAAGCCGTCATTGACATTTGTGGCAAGATGTATCAAGTTCAGTTGGGACTAAAGTCAGACCTTTGTGCCGATGTCATTTTGGGCCAAAAATTTCTTCGACGGCATTCCGAAATCACTTTGCATAATGGAAATTCGGATCATCCTCTTAGAATTTCGTTAGAAGCTGTCTCTACTCAATTACTACGTTTACATGTCAAGCGACGGTCCGCTAAAACAAGACAGCCCGTTCTGACGTCATTGTACCGTTAGGTTTACATTGTCTGAAGTCATTCACATGTAGCAGACGCGTCGGTGAACATCTACTGTGTAGGCTAGTAAACAAAGGGTTGTATGGAGTTGGAAAGCATGCACACTGATTACAGATTTCACGAATTTCGCAATTGCTGTTCATGCATGTCATGAAGTTGGTGCCGTGAACTATGGATTGTGCTGCACACTGTAAAATCCATCCATAGCAGACGTGCACCGACGTTTACAGCATACGTTGATGTCACATGTGCACGGTTACAGGCATACAAATTCCACACAGGTTTTCTGAGCACACTGCTGAAAAACATTTTGGAGATTACCGCTTAATATTGCATGTGTCTGCAAGTGCCTAGGTGGAACTTTTGGTGACACATCAGTCAAAATCTTTAATTTACACTGATACTTAAACTAATAGCCTAATGTCACATGAATACAAAACATTAAGTATTTGTCATATTTAATATATCCTATGACATTTTGTCAAGGAGCTAGTGAAATAATTGTGTATGTTTCACTACTATCACCACTGATGCCAGAAAGTTGCCCTATTTTTGCAAGCCTGATTTATGAAGATTAGTGCAACACACAAGGTTCTTACTTTCAAAACAACTATCCTAACACTGCCAAGCCACTCCAGCTGATCAGTAGCCTATTTAAAATATATATTTGTATTTAAACAGAGCATCTTATCATATGTTGTGTACAGCTT
>JGI24158J21664_10007923_pt1 | contig 14119 bp, 6 predicted proteins | sample Ectturendosymbi3_FD_21664 | JGI IMG/M metagenome (IMG submission 21664) | reverse complement strand
ATTTCTCAAAGTGAGAGAAGGTCATTCTGCATTATTGATTCCCAGCAAATGGGAGTTTTCTTAAAGAATATGTGCAGACCATAAAGTGTCTGCCACAGCAGTTAGAAGCCATCTTAGGTATGCTTTGAGAAGGCAGGATAACTTTCAGTTAGTTTTGAGTCATTTTATGCTGAAAGAAATCTACAGTAGAACTTGACTTAATGCAGAGTAATGTGGTAGGCCAACAGTGCGGTATGGATTCCTTTCACAGATAAGCGCTAATTTAAGAGGTTAAGAAAAGTTACCTTGATTAGCCTACACTGCAAAAAACTAGTTGACAGCAGGCAGTAATTTAGAGAGAGTTAAGTAGATGTTTTATAATTATAAACGAATTATTAGAAGCAAAATATCGATGTTTTAACTGCAGCAGAGCTGCATTAAGTTGTTCCAACCAGAATTGTTTTCAAACGTACTGTAGTTGAGCAAAAGCGTTTTGAGGTTAGGCTACCTTCTAAATCGAAATCCGGGCCCTTATAAATCTAAATCTACTCTTCTTAACCGTGGCTAGCTGGGGGGAGGGCACTATTTGATGGGGGGCGGTACTTTTCGACTCGCCCCGGGGCGGCACTTCCCCATGTCTGGGGCCCTGGTTCGTGGCCCATCTACTGTACAACTTTTCCAATTGTTGCACATGCACAGAGAAGTAATGAAAACAACGAAAGATAAATTTAATAACAGAACGTGCCCTGCAATCAGATGCGAAGGCTGACCTGATTGTTGTTAGGCCTGGAAGCATAGATATTCGAGGCTCAGAAGGGGTATGTTGCAGAAGCATAGATATCTGCAGTTGGAAGCATAGAAATTTTACGAAAATGTACAACGCCGTAAGAGCGGTAGGGGGATAAAAGAGTTAAAGGCAATAAACTTATACAAAACAAAAAATCGTTACCAATTATTCTTGTTTCTGTTTAGTGGCAATGTTGACCTCAAAAATAATAACAAAAATTTTAGAAAATAATTCTGAATTTTCTGTGTGGTGGAATAGCTGCAATAAATTGTTTAAAATCTATCTTGATAAACCGTGAAATGGCCTGTGATACTGCTATCAGAAGGCACATCCGCCCCCCGTTACCCCCCTTTTGAAAGGTAAGGGGGGTCAATGCCCCCGTCATGTAACCCTCGCCTGCGTTCACGGTGTAACACTTCGCGACGAAGTGCGCAGCTGTGAAATTGGTAAAGCCCTGAATGCCGAACCACTTCTCCGAATCGAGAGACTCCAGCTGCGGTGGTTCGGCCATCTGTCCAAAATGCCCCGGGAAAGATTGGCGAAGCAAGTCCGGCCTGACTACACCTACGGGAAAGCGGCCAAGAACCAAGTTGAGTGATTACATCTCCGGCCTTGCTTCGTCCCGACTTTGTTCTGAGCCAGCAGAACTATCTGATTGCTGTTAGTCATGACGTATGTCGAGTCCTCCTAGGGTCCTGCCCCCCGCGACACTTCCCAGAGAAAAAGTGGGCAGAAAAATGAATATTCGAGGCTCAATACATGATATGCATAGATCAACTCATCTTCCACACTAAGCCAGCTTCTAGATTTCGTTTACATGACAAGCCTGCAGAGCCGTCGCCAGAAAGTCAATAGGGGTGCTTTACGTTTGTGCGGGGGGACTTGACATTCAAATTTAACAAAAATGCCACTGATTTATGTTTCATGTTTTAATTTGGGGGCTTGGAGCTTTGTTTGGGGAAGCTAAATCCACCAAAGCCCTCCCTTGGCAATGGGACTGCATGCCTGTCTGCCTCAAAATGCCTTCAATAACGCATGTTGTGCAGTACCTGCGTGGTAGCCTATGTGGAAATTTCCATTTTGCAATAATTTCTAACACATGGTTACGACAGAGCGTATTGTGATCTTTGTAACTGAAGAGCAGCGTACATTTTCAATTAAAAAATTCACCTTCAAAAACCTACGCAATTACAATGTCCGGCCGTGGCCAATTAAAGTCTTCCGGGCCCGCAGGTTGAGAAATCCTGCTCTACAGTCACCTCGGTATTCAGATAAAACAGTTGCAGTTTTTTTAAATGTCATTGCAGTCAGTAGTCTACAGACGTGGTTTGATCATTCCGACTTGAAAGTAAGATGTCTACAAGTGTTTCTCAACCATTTCGCTGTAGGGACCCAAACCCAGACCTACGATTTTGTCAGAGAGCCGAACTAAAAATTTTTATCACAAGTCAATTGACAGTTTTGTTTTATTGCACTAAAGAAGTCTGTTATACAAAATGTTAGAGGTGTTACTTAATGACTGCTAAGAGCCGCACAAAGGATGCTTGGGAGCTGCATGCGGCTCTTTAAATAGTATTTGAGAACCATTGTTCTACAAGTAAAACCAACCCTGCCGGCCACGATGCCACACAGGGCCGCCCTGTTACGAACTCCTGGCGACGGGCCTGATGCCACAGCCTTTGCGATGATTAAAACCAAGGAAACATCAAAGGCACGCAGTTCCATTGCTGCAGTCTGGTGTCGTAACTCGTACTACCTCTACAATGGCTGTAGCTCCAGCTTCGGTCCTAAATATTAAACTGAGCTTCAGCTCCTGATTTTTAATTTTAGCTCCGTAGCTCTGTTCCAAACATTGATATTATCCTGCACATATAAAAGTATATACCAAATACATTTATTTGGTATGATTAACTTTAGTTGTGAACGGTAATTTTCGTAACTGCAACGGATGAAAAATGAACTTATTCATCAGTATCGCATCGTTTAAATCATTTGTCCATTGAGAGAACTTTATTACGAAACCAAAATTATCCGTACTACATGAAATTTGCTTGTCAAAAATTATGTGACGTACAATTATAGTGTGGCTGTGTCATAGTGCAAAACTGCAAACGTTTCAACATTCCTCTATCAAACATAGCGTTGTAACGTAAGCATGCACCAACTATATTAGACATGTACTCATTTTTATTTGAAGTGTTGTGTTTAGTTTTATAAGTAACCTAAACATGAACCTTATGTGCACATTGCATTGACTTTAGTTAAAAGTAGGGGGCCCTAAAAACTTTGTGACCCTGGACTGATTTCGCAGGGACTAAAATCCATTACGTATTGTTTCAGGGATCTCCCAACTTTTTTGTCAGAGGGCCACATGCTATTACACAAAAGTTTGAGGGTCGGACAACTTACGTAATGGGAGATGCGAAAATTTGTTGATCTGGTAGAATGTAACTTACGTTTCAGGATAAGTTACATTCTACCAAATCAACAAATTTTCGTAAATACGTTATTTTTTCACTATTAATGAAATGGCTTTGCAGGCCGGATGGAATGATTTGGTCCACGGACCGTTGTTTGTTTGAGACCCCTGGTCTAATTTATTGGAATTTGTTTCCTTTCCATAAGACCACAGGTAAGCACCTGAAACCTCGTCAGCAATCGTGCACAATTTTGGTTGACGTATGCTTGGTAGCGCCGAATTGTCTTGACACTAAATCTTCTGCGAACTACTCACATCACAAAGTGTCTTTCCTGTTGTTTTGACAGCGGCTGTGATCAACCACGCCTCAGTGCGCATTGTTACAAAGAGCACGCGTAAAGTTACTGAAAATGCTTGTGTCCATGGATTTAACTGCACGAATCGTTGCAGTCGAGATAAATGTACCGAAAGACAGCAACGCAAGCAAAGACAACTAATGTTGTAAGCAGCGCAAGACTGAAAAAAATCGTACAATTTTATTCAAATGCCTTAAGCAAAGCACTACTTTGAGCTGAAGCGCCTTGCTGCACCGACTTGAAAGCAGTGAAACTTCTAAACAGAACGAGTCGGGATCAGTGTTGCAAGAATCCTTAGGTGTTGGAAACGCAATGAATGCAATTCGTTTAAAGTTTCTCGAAGCATAACACACTGTAAAGTTTCAAACAGACCTGCTGGTGTGTAAAAATAATTCTTCATTGTGATCGCTTTACAAAAACTGTTTTGTGTCATATTTCATCAAATTTGATCAATCGAGCACATGTGCAATTAATGGTGTCCACAACACGCAGCGGAACGACGTAACAGCAATAAACGTTAAAGAACAAAAAAATTCTACAGAAGGCCAGAAAAGTACAACGATAGCGGCTGAGATGAAAACTGGTGTTAGCAGTATGCAACAGAGTGATCCAGAATACCACATTCATCGCAACTTATGAAGGAAGCTTCGCTCGTTTTNGTTGGAGTGTCCGCTTCATCATGAACGAGCATTCTGTCGAAGTGGATGTGGTTCAATTATTACAAACACCAACAAAACAGCNAAGCAGGTTGCACGTCAGCATCAGCAAACCGATAATACAAACATTCGATTAGAACAGGGATGTCTAGAATTCTAGATATCCCTGGATCAGAATATTTGAACCACACTTTCTGCGCAAGATATGCAATTCTTACGATCTATCCTCCCTACACTCATTCTTCTAAGTCACGAAACGCTTGTTTTGAAAAAAATGCTAAAATCAATGGTTGACGAGTTCTCTCAGTTAAATACCGTGAAAGAAGCACCGAGACCCCTCATGAAATGAGATCAAACGGTTTCAGCACTCTATACAAGAAGAAACAGGGGTACATAACAACTGGACAACAGCTACATCAGTGTACGTTAAGACATACCAGGGGTGATTAACCGTGACAAACAGGTAATGGTCTCAAAAAACGCTTTAGTGCCATTATGCAGAAAACAAACAGTTCATAATTCGTACAGTTAGCATGGAGGGGCAGGATACCACGTTTGTTTAAATACACACTCTTAAAGACACCGGGTCAACAATTCATGTTACTGAATTTACGAACGAGAACGAAGTAACAAACAGCTTAACAGCGGGTCTTCATCAGGGTAGATTGCAAGTATAAGGACTAAGTAAGCAAAAGTACCTTTGGGAAGAACTCGTACTGATTGAGGCGTGGAGATAAATGGGATAAAAGCAATTAGAATATTTACTGAAAAAATATTTGCTCTGTCAAAACACTATCCATGCAAGCGTGAAATGCATCGAGAAACAATCTCTACGCATCACTGAACATGCTATCTTTCCACTGGTGGTTAAAACGCCGTGTCATTTTTTAATTCAGCAGTTGAAGAAAATTTCTGTTTTGGATTTTAGTATTCCTGTTGGCTGGTGTGCAGCAACTCATATTGATTTATTAAAACTATCGGCAGGGGAAACGTTTTGTAGTACTAATTTTATGTGTCGTAAGTTCGAAAATTAAGAAAATTTAAGGTATCGTATATATAAACAGATAAGCACTTCTTATGTCAACAAGACATGGCTTCAACGTGATTCAGCAAGCACTATCTACGTGAAAACTCGAACATGAGAAGAATCGCTTTATATCAAAAAAACTTCCTCTACACGGCACTACAATAATACGTGAGTGTTTTAGGCTTTAAACAGGGCAACGCGAAGGCAAGTGCTACAGTTACTACAATTTTACACCCTCCAAACTCGGCTTTGTCAGCAATGACCAATAACAGCAATCAAACTGACGAGCAGATGTTAAAAAACATGCAAGTTGTCTTGATAAGATAAAAAACATGCAAGTTGTTTTGATAAGATAAATTTTGTCTCGAAAAGACTTCTATGATTCACGGAAAACACTACAGCTTTACTTAACTTGGGCCATGCATCGGAAAACGACCAGAGGTCACATATAGCCAGTTTAAGCTCTTTACTCCAACCCAATCCAATGATTATATCAATACGGCCAACCCGTTTCTACATCACAACTGATCCGTTTGCTACCGGCCCGCTGTTAACTTTTAGAATTTAATGCGCCCGGCGCGCCCAAAGCTTTGAACACCGTTGAAGCTGAACCTTCACTTCCTCACATGTTACTTCAAGTACAAATACGAGCATTGTACCTCTTTACTGTGAGCAGCTCTCGTCTCCGCAGTTTTGAGAACATGGCGCCGGTCTTGTGTTTCGGGATGCTGTTCGAAGAAAGGACTTTGATGGGAAATGGGAGTAGTCTGATGTTTGCGTTTCAGATCGAGCGAGTCACGGCGCTTAACATTTTCAAGGTGACAGTCGCCATGGGAATCACACTCGGAACACAGCGATGACAAAGAGGCGCATCCTTGATCTGACGACGAAGCTTCAGTGGACAACCCTGTGTTCGTCCCTGGAAAAGTAACAATGTCGCATATCTCTGCAGATCACGCATTCAACTAATGGCAACTGTTGTGCACTGACATCTCGTAGGGAAGACAATTTCATAGCAATTATATTCACATTTTTAAACACGTTCACATTAACAGGTCTGTTCAACGCAAAATACAGCCATTATTCTAATGTCCAGAAAATAAACAAAACACGGATGTCTGTACAACTACTCCGGGAGAAACTTTTCTGTTTACTTCTGACATCAACCACGTAGCTGGAATTACTGTATATTAAAAGGATCATGCATCACGGAAATAAACAAAGGCTTTTAAAAAATCAGTAAATTAAGCAATCGATTTGAACATTTCAAAATATTTGGCAATGCTTACCCCTGTTCCAAAACTTTGCTTCATCATGTAATCTATTAACTTGACCATTTTTTTCAAATCATCTCAAATTTTAATAGCTTGTGTAAAAACAACCAAAGCTTTCATTCATTGTTTTCATGCGTTCATCTTTTCAGGTATACCAACAGAAAAACGATACGTGTGTTAGAGTGTACCCTAACGAAGTCGAACAAGCGTGCATTTGTATATGAATTACACAAAAAAGCACCAGCTGCAGTAAAAATCCAGGAATTGCGCAAACCGCTTGAAAAATGAAATTTTTCTGTGTAGGACCAAAGAATAGCGACCACCAATATCTGGTGAATCCGTTTTCAAAAACATAGGTTTGAATTTCTCTTAATTTTTAGTTTTAACCATAAATCTTAAATCTTATTCTACTAAACATGAAGTCAGTTTGATTTCACGCCTAGAGTTTCCAGTTACTCAAACGTGTAAATCTCAAATGATAACATATTTTTTCGCACAACCGGTACTTCATGTTTATTCCTATAAAGAACTGGTATTTCACTCGCCATGACTTTAATCAAGCAGCGAAATACAGTAACCCTGGTACTCATTGAGACCGGCGCTAAGATGATCCCGAATTCCATCACGATTTATACGTTATACATCAGTGCAGATGTTTGCTTCGTTCGACCATCAGCAAGATTGCGCAGCGTGCTCAAGCAACAACAAATGACTACTACTACACACTACAGCAATGAACCATCATAGACAAAAGTCACGTACATACAGGGTATTTTTCAGCAAAAATGTCAATCTATTCCTGACTGTGTTCGCGGAATTTCTGTCATCACGCCACATCGCTGAACCCTTATCACTCTTGAGACAACTTGATGCAATCGCACACAGACGTATTCACCACAATGTCCTTGGAAAGGAGAAAGGACCCTGCTACCCTGAAGCCAGTGATAGTGGACTGTTCAGACGAGTCTCAGAGATTGCACGAAGAAAAACTGCATATAGCTCAGGGGTTCCCAACCTTTCTCTTACCATGTACCCCTTCAGCATTCTGACAGATGAGCATGTACCCCTAACATTTCTTATGACAATACATTTTATCATGATTATTCATTGATATATTTAACAATAAGCATATAATGATTTTTGAAAAGAAAATTCATTAATATATGTGTAAACATTTGGAAATAAATAATACGCAAATATATTTTGCTCTTCTATTGATAACCTTAAATGTACCCCTTCGGATAGGCAAATGTACCCCTGGGGGTACATAGCACATGTACCCCAGGTTGGGAACCCCTGATATCGCTCATGGAACGTGACATGGGGTGGTCGACGTGCTTATCAACAAGTTCGCGGCTACTCGCCCCATAACGATGATCAGCGCAGGAACTTTCCAGCGGTTTCAACCACGCACACATCCAAATCGCTCACAAAATCGAAAGACGGACTCCTGTGCTAAGCTAAGGTTCACAACCTACGCAACACAATTAGTGTGTGCTCTGAAATGTGTATATGTTGCATGGCGGTGAAACAACTGCCTGCCGGTGGCAATAACAGTTACTATCAGCTGTTAAGACAGACAATTAACTTAAGCAACGAAAAAAACGGTTTTCAAAACAATTAGCATAGAATAATCCAACAACATCAGGTGATACGGCAGTTGTCAACTTTGCAGGAAACATTCCGTCATTTTTATTTAACTTCTAATTGCCGGGAGTGGTTGAGTTCCATTCATTGGTGCAATGGCCAGAGTGCGCTACAAAGTGAGTTTTATGCCAATAGCGAATAGCTGCTGCGAAATAATAATACACTTGAGTGGTCGAGTGCTAGCAAAAAAAAAACGCTAAAACGCTCCAATAAAAAATATCCCTTAGTGCAGTCAAGTCAAACAACAAAAAAATAGAGGAAGCAAAGCTAAAAACTTAATAATTTGCAATATCACAAAAATAGACATAACGTTGTTCCCGTACAGTGTACACAGAGGCTTTCAACCTGTGGCACGCACCCTGCTGATGGTACGAGAGGGCTTTTCAGGTTGCATGCGAGCAGCTACTGGGTAGTATGGGAAGTTTAGTGTTAGATGAATATATGTTAAGTCCACTATTGAAAATTCAGTTTATTACACGTCTATTTCGCATATTCAATCACCCAATAATCAAATGCTTCCCACGGTTACTTAAGTTAAACAGCTGTTATTGTGAATTAAATTTTTAACATAATACCGCCATTGTTGCGCAAGCGTACGTTACGAAGCATAGATCTGCTTGTGGAGAAGTAACAGTTGAAGCAAGGCCTCCTTGTGAAGTCTTCGCTTCACGGGAACAGCAACAGTGGACCAAATTTCCGATCATACAATTGCCAGTTTTGAAATGGTTCGCTGCGCAGCGCTTTTACTGGCATAATGCGGCGGTTACGTCAGGCGAGTGGCGACAATTGAGCAGGTTAAAGAAACAAGCAATTACGAACAGCAGGATAGCGCCGTGCCTCACTTTGAACGCCTCAAATTGTAGGGAAAACGTTTCAATGCAAGCCAGCCAGAACGAAACTGACCAGTTATTTACCGCCTGGGAAGTGCTCGAAACCAAGTCACTAAAATCTTGCAGCGACGTGATTAGCTGCTCTTGTTCTGTTAATTCACGACAAAATACGAAAAGGACAGGCACACAGCTGAACGTATCACATGCTGTATTGCGAACAACATGGCGTAAATTCAGCCGGTCTGCTAGGCCAACTACCGAAGTAATGATGACGATCAAAACGCGAAGTATGTCGCGAGCAAACGTACGCCAGCGGAAAGATGCATTGAGATCAAATGTTCGATGCCCACTTAGTAAGACCGACAAGTCAAAAATCGAGGATCCAGCATCAGCAACTGGGACCAGTCGCAGTTGGGCAAGATTTACGGAAAGCAACGATGAGCTGCTATACACAGACCATCAATTCTGCTCAGTGCTTCCGGTCGACCCCGCGACAAAAACGGTTATGGAATTGCCAAGTCGATAATACGCAGTAATTTCCAAATCGATGCGGATTTTCAACCGGAAACACAACAAAAATCAATTGAAGATTTTCCATTGTTTTCAAAATTACAACAAACGCGTTCTCTTTCAATCGACAATGTTGGCAAGTACAAACCGCAACAGCGCGTTTCAATCTCTTTTAAATCTGACATATTATGTTATTGTTTAGGTCCGCAGTCCTCTCACAGCACGACGGTACGTGACAGGCTCAGCTGTTCTAGCAACAAATGTGCGCAGTTTACGCTTGGCTGGCTTGCTGTCTCGTTGGTACCGTCGATGGTGAACTCTGTAATAACTCAGTGAAGGCAAAATGTGCTGGTACGCACATCCTTTTGTCACTGGATTACTAAATCCTACGCACTATAAATTTTATATACGTTTTCACAAACATGTGGTAGAACGACAATGGGAAAACCTAAGACACAACATAGTTGAACGCGTCTTCAATAGGGAGAGTGCGAAGAACTATTGAAATAGAACTGGCAACAACAGTCGACGCAGTCAATGCATCATGTCCTAGTCACATGTCTTCGTCAAATCCTCAAAAGCGATGAGCAAAAATGGCAAACATGCTTAGCACGAAGAACCAGCAGAAAAGTGATAAACAATGAATGTAGTATCGTGAGTTTTAAACAAAACGAACGAGAAACTTACTGGAATGCTTGGGGTGCGTCTCCACGGTCTTCGACGTCATGCTCTCAACACCTTCGTCGCTTTGACATGACGTCATTTCGAGCTTATCATCAACCAAATGGCGAGAGTGATCCTGACTCAAAATATTATAATTGCTTTGTTCTTGCGCTTCATTTAATTTCTCATTTACAAAAGTTTTTTCAGTACGTGATCCCTCATCATGGACGACGCAGTATTCCATCGTCCACGAACGATTGTTATTTTCATTGTCATTTGAAGGCAGAAGAGCGTTCATGTCGTCATGCTCCCAATGACTCTTGCTGCTGGCATGAACCTGACCTGCATAAAACAGTTTGCAGAACGCTTGAAGGATTTGTTTTGGGAAAGCAGTTTTTGTACATCTATCTGCCGACTGACCGTGCATCGTCACACTGACGTACGGAGAAGGGTGCGCTTCATCGGGAGCAGAGAGTGAGTCCACAGCGAGCCCGCTTGTTGACGGCTGATCTCCGTCACACCTGTTACGAGAAACGACCGCGTGTACTTTGCTCAAAGCCAGCAAACTGTCTACGACTGTTTGATCCAAGCACATAAAATCTTACAGGCAACGGTAAGCTGTTTGAGACGATTAGTTAACAGTTAAACTAAATTTACACTTGATTGCTAGCATGAGCAACGGCTAGCTTCGCAGCAACAATAGTGCTTTGTCGCAGGCGTTTTCAGACGAAATCAAATAACTCGTAGGGATTATATTTCAACCACGGAGGTGGCTCACTCGTTTGTTTCATATTCGTTTTTCAAACCTGGAACTTAAGTATAAATTAACATATGAATTAAAAACTAGCGACACTTATAGCAATGAACAAACTGTGTGGTTTTTGGTGAACATTGGCAAAAATACACAGTGCAGACTATAGACAGCAAGTTTTGCAATTTCAAATCCCTTACAATTACGGTTTACCTTCGATAAGAATTTTGACGATGGTGAACAACGATGCTCGGCAAACTTTCCCGGCTTCGAAGATGCTTATCTGCATCGGCTAAGTAACCAGGATTGTCATAACTAGAACCATTTTCCTACATATATGTAAAAAAAAACGTTAGATTCGAAGGATATCTGACAGTGCCATGAAGGGGGCGAGGCATAGCGTACACAATCCAAAATCAAACGCAGCAAATGTATCAACAAGCTATGGCAAGTAGCAAATGAAAACGTGTCTGGAGACTCCACCGCACGCGAGGTACGTTAAGAACGTCAGAAAAATAACAACAAGAATGCACAGCTACTCCTCAACCGCACTTCATTCGACAAACGCGGCGATTTTAATCTGCATTTACTCACTGAATGCCATTATGGCATCTAAGCAACATTCTTATGTCATCACACCTTTTCGTAAACTTTCTTGCTCAAGGCTATGGCCGTTTCGAGGTCTACGTCATAGCTTGTGTCGTTTTGTTTGTACGACCTTTCGACAGCTTGTTTCACTTCTTCGTCAACATCTGACAAGTTAGCGCCTAAATGCGCTCGTAGTTGCTTAATTTCAAACTGAAGAAACAACAGAAAAAACGTTTACGAATATATTCCTAATAAATAATAACACTTTAAATTGCTCATGAAAGCACACGTAAGACAAAATCTACCTTTCCCAAAACTCTGCACTGCTAGCTACAGGCAACTTCTACACACTTGAGCGACCTTACTGCAGCACCACCAGTTCGTATGAAATGTAGTCACGCATGCATTGAAAAGCGCTTACATCTTTTTCGGTGATTTGTCTGGAAAGACCCTGGTTGGCAAGCTGCAATTCTGTTCTGCAACTCTCAGACTTCGCGAGCTGCTGCGAGAGATTAGATTTCGTCTTCTTCACGTAATCTGAAAAACATTGGACCTGGGTTGCGGAGTCGGAGGTTTTTGGGTGGAGTCGCATATTCTTGTGCGATTCCGAATGTCTAATTGAAACATTTTTCACATCGTACTCCCAAATTGGGGATTCCGGTGGAAACGGTACAATTTCTTTTGAAACTTTTGTTGAAACAGATTTCTTGCTGTTCACCATAATTTCGACTGATTTTAACAGCCAAATTTCATTCCCTTTACGTTAATGAGTCGGAAATTTTGGAAAGGTCGAGTTGGAGTCGGATATTTTACCTCCGACTCCGCAACCCTGCATTGGACAGATGATTGCACACTAAACGCAAATGACTCCCGGCAAGGAACAAAACATACCTGACTTGAGACATTGTTTGCAACTATCATTGCCCAAAAATATACAGCACTCCATTGAGACAAGGAGTGTGTGTTTAAATGGGAGGAACAAAGGGGTCACAAAAATACACAGAACATTGTCACCAAATGCATGTCCAAACCAAAATCAACGAACTGTTGAAGACAGAATTTAGTCAAAACAGGTAAGTTCGATCAACTTGTCACTATTCTTGCCTAAGGCTCTGGAAACTTACATTCGACTAGGCTGTATATGCGAATAAATCTCAGCACAATGATGAGGGATATGGCATCGAAAGGAGTATGGTAGCCTGCAGCAATCGTGGCAGCAAGATTGGACGCAAGTGCAACAGTAACGATGGCAGCATCACATACCTGCAACGAGATCGGAAATTCTTAGTCAACTATTCCAATCTTTTGAACTCTCACAGTAAAAACTTGATAAGTTTCACAAACGGGGAACAAGCACAATTCTCATTTATTAATTTTGGTCTGGTAAGCGGTTCTGGCGTCACCTGGAAGAGATTAAAACAATGCTTGACGTTTGGATATTCGCAGTCGTATAAACCTGTGAAACATTTTTGAGCTTTGATTCGCAACGCATACCTTTCATAAATCGAGAAACTCATGGTTGAGAAAACCCGTATGAAAGGAGTTAGAGACCGGGACATCAGTTTCCAAAGACGGCAGGGAACAAAATCAACCGTTAACAGCTGGCTCACAACAGGGATTTTTTGGAAGAGATGATGTTTTTGAACATCAAGGAAAAGAAAGTGAGCACAGAATACAATGTGGTGCTATTTACTGTTTGCATTAATTTTAAAAACACACTTGCTAACAGAAAACAAAATGTTGTTGTGTGTCAAAACCAAGATACAATTTAACACCGTTGAACTTACAGCAAGTAAGCTTTTTACGAAGTACAATTTCCATGCATAAACTCGAAGAGCAATCTGCAAGAAAAGTAAAAGACATACATGAGTATCTGTAAAACTCCTCACTTGCTGTGAGCAAGTGCTTATTTACTGGGTTCAACATAAATTCAAGAAGTTTTTCAGTTGCCGGACATTCGAAAAAAATTAAGCGGAAGTACTGTATTAATCAACCTTCGACAATCAATAATTATAGTTCTTAAAGCAAACACATTTGTAAGTTTGCGTCTCTGCTTTTGCAAGGACCTAAGTTGCGTTTTCTGCGAAAGAAGATTCTGTAAGCACCGCTCCGTTTTAACATGCATATACAAAATTAGCTCATAGCGACAGATATATCACTGACACTGTACATGACATGTATTTGCTTGATAATGTCACACGACAGATTATGGTTTCGAGGGAAATAGCCAAATTTGTCAGAAACATTTTAAAGTCTAAAGTATCGTAGTTCCATTTCCTACCGCGCAAAAAATGTTAAACTTCCTTAAAAGTGTTTAGAACAATGCCCACGCCCCACAGCACTTTGAATCGCTCAAAATGGCTGATGTCTAAAGCGAACAATAAAGCTGGATGCACACGGCATGCGTCCTGTGCGTTTTTTGGGCGCATGCGTCTGATTTTGTGACTTGTGACGTCACGTCCTTTTCTGATGCGTCTGGTATGGTCTGCGTTCGAGTAAAATTGAGTCAGAGCAGTGAGTTTGATGCATCAATACAGAAACAGGTTCTACTCGAACGCAGACCATACCAGACGCATCAGAAAAGGACGTGACGTCACGAAATCAGACGCATGCGCTCAAAAAACGCATAGGA
>JGI24158J21664_10007920_pt1 | contig 14123 bp, 6 predicted proteins | sample Ectturendosymbi3_FD_21664 | JGI IMG/M metagenome (IMG submission 21664) | reverse complement strand
TCAAAATTAGGTTATTTACCTTCAACAGGGTATATATATATATGTGAGATACTGTAGCTGAGCAGGCTAGTCGAAAAAGTAGACCCCTTACATGAAAGCGGTTTGCAATCATTGATGTTTGCAATCAGCAAATTTTGTACAGCAAACTTTGGTGCTTTCAAGACGTTATCGCTGTTTTCCTCGTTTGTAAAGCTACTGTCGCGCAGGTACTCTTGTTATATAGTGAACAGTTTCACACGTCTGCTCATTTACCAGTTCTCAAGAGTAAAAATATCAGACAATGCCACAAGCCAATGGATTGCAAGTTTGCCACTGCCATAGAAACTGCCAATCAACAATGATTGTTATCTCTCTCTATAACAATAAGAAGCTTAATACTTTCAAAGCCAATGTTATATGTAATGTCACGTATATATTTCTCTTTTCTTGTATAAGCGTCACAACTTGATCTCAATAGAATAAGCAATGGCTCTGAAAAAATGCGCTGTGTTCTCTTTCGGCTTCCAACACAAGCAGTCAAAACATCTGTGTAAATTCCAAATAAAAAGTTAACAAATGTCACTGGCTATTGATTTCTGCAAGAAACGATTAAGTAACATGGTCACAAGTGTAATGCAAATAATTAAATGAACATCAACCGTGAAAGGGAAAACTTTTACTGAATGATGCAGCTTTCACCCAACATTGAAGACCACGGTACCAAATAGTACAAGTGAATGATTAAGTTTCGGATCCCATCAATTCAAAACGTATTGACATCACGGCAGTTCAGTGTGCAAAATGAATATGACGCTAACGAATGCCATCTGAAAATGCAACATGGAAAGCGTAAAAAATTAGAGATACAGTAACTACCTCAGCACGTTTGTCGAAAGGCATTTTTAAGTATGATACAAAACATTTTATGGCGCTTGAAACAAGGTAGACATTTCCTTATTTTGCATATCTTCCAGATGACTAAATTACTGCACAATTCAAGAAAATTAATAACCACGTTTGGGCAATTAACATGCTTGGGAGCTTTTGCTTTCATTTGATGAAACAATGCTTTCTTGTAATATGAAAATGCAAACTATATTTGAAGCTGCTGAACTTTTTGTTAATCAAGAACAAAAATTGATTACTTAGATTTCAAACGTGTTGTGGTAGATCTTTCAACTCTGAAGTAAGATTCTACTGCAAGCTTTTTGTTTCCTTTCATGAAAATATTGCATTCTTAGAAAGTCTGCAAAGATTATATATAGCTAATTTGAAATGAAGAACGATACTGTAGGGAAATAAAAGAATGTCACCAACACTTGGATTTCTCATCATTTCAATCACGAACCATTAAAAAAAGCTCCAACTTACTCTGAAATTTGGAGGAATCAGGTTAATGTGCTGAGCTTTGATATTTTATGCGATAGTTCAAGGTTGCACTTAACCATATTCAAATAATTAATCACCACCAGGTGAAAAGTTTGAATCGATTTCTGCAGATTAATTGAAACTCTTCACCTCCGTAGAGATCAGCTACTCCAACCATAGAAATACTCAATAATCTTTGACCGACAATTAAACAAGTCTTTCAAAATCTTAGTAAAATTTAATATCTTTGTAAGTAATAAACAGAAGATTTCAAGTGAACTGTATCTCCCAAATGTCTTGAAGGCGTGGATACAAAACATAATTATTTTATCTGATGCTTTGCAATGCTAACCAAAGGCAAGTTAACCAAAAGCTAGCAATGCGCAATTTTCATATATATAATTTTCCATAGACTTGCTTTAAAGTCACTGAATTGGGCAAATGCTGAGTAGATTTTAAATGTGAAACGAAGGTAGGGGTATGTTTGTAGTAAAACACGGGATTATAAGATGTGACCTTGCTGCAGAGGAATTAAGCAAGACAAATATAATAGAATCAAAGAAAGTGGTAAACACTAAGGAAAACCGTTCTAACAATTTCTAACCAGCAATCACAGCAATACTTCCCTATGTACGACACGTGTGTTCACACCGGTCCAATTCATGATCTGGTACACGTTACAACGGTACTGTAGTTCCTTCCGCGCAGAGACTATCAAGAGTCGCGTTTCTGCTAATGGTTCGTTGTGTGTTTTCGAACCGTTCATTGTGTGTTTTCTCCTTGTGATGTTTAAAACGTTGCTCTGCCACTACTTGGGCAATATTTGAATATTGACATTTTTTAAGCCAGCTTCCAGAAGCTCAATGAAATGATTTTCTACTTCAAATCATATGTTAAATAGAGTATTATTCTGCGCCGTCAGCCATTCCTGCCTTGAGAAAAGTTTGGAAAAAATAACTTTCGACCGGGCTAAGCAATATGTTTAGACATGGAAAAAGAATTCCCTTTCTTTGAAAAGATCAACGAATTTCATTACAACAATTGCCTCATCTTCTTCATAGTTCCTACTCTCTATAGCCACGTTGTTTATTCTGTTAGATTTGGGTCTACGGCAAGTCAAAACGTAAAAAGTGTACAAGGAGGAATCATTGTTAAAAAGAAAGAACGAAAGAAGCAGTGAAACTCCGCACAAAATATACAACAATTGCTTCTGTCAGTTAGCATGTACAAAGGTCATATAAAACTCTAACACAGAGGTCGGTAAACTTTCCCTGTTCGCGGGCTAAAAATATACTCTGCAAGTTATGGTGAACTGTACAGATTTTCGACCAACATATCCGTTACTTTTGCTGTTTATGATGTTGTTAATACTTGGGAATTTATGCAATTGTAACCGCATTAACTCCTGTTATTCACAGTTCATAAAGAAAACGGAAAATACGTCATAGAGCAGCCTACATCTATAGCACTGTGCAGTTTCTCGTAAGTAGTTCCCCATAAGTATGCAATAGAAGAAGTTGCAAGGAGGGCAGATTCATAAAGTATAATAACACTAGGCGGGCCATGGAGTTACTACAATTTGTAAAGGGTCTGCGGGCCTGATGATTTTGCTTGGCAGGCCGCATCCGGCACGCGGGCCGTAGGTTTCCGAATCCTGATCTAAGAGCACAGTGGCATTATTACATCGTTGCATTTTTCTTAATTTATTATGTCCATGTGTACGTTCCATTTCTATGTCCAAATGTGCATTCTTTAATTGTTAACGTCCATATGTGTATTCTTAAGGTATTATGTTCAAATGCAGGAAGCCAAGGTCTGCAATCTACATTTGAGATCGGAACTCTACAAAATTTCCTGAGTCAGCTCGGCAGAGACAGGACCGCTTTGAGAACAGGATATATTGAAAGCATTGCCCGTGCTCCTTCACAGAAGCGCTGAGTGGGCCAACTAGGACTATTTCAACCAATTGAATTGGTGATTTCACGCCGACTGCCAACAAATTTAGTGTAAATTGTGCACAATATGCAAAAGAAACAACTATTTCCCACCATGCATGCGTTTNTGCTTTGATTGCTTGTTTTTTTGCGGTCTTGCAAGACAGCAACATTAGTGTATGTATGGTTGGTCGACAGTAAGGGAAAAAGAATTTCTACCATGTGGCAGCTGCTGCTTCTGAAACATGACCCAAATGACCAAGCCTATCGTTAAGTCTCTTTGAGGTATGTTGTATGAGAAAAGCGGCTTACTCGTGAATACTGGCTGTAATACCTGGCTAGAATCACTCTCCTTGAGGCTCTGCCACACAAGACCTCAATCGTAACAAATATGAAACAGAGGAGCCTGTGACGTAATATACAGACAGAACAAAGCTGAAATAATTCACATTGCATGATATTTTCGTCAATCCTCAGCTCAACCTAACTGAAGATTTGCCTGGTTTCTTGGTAGTTTAAGAAAAGTGTGTTGCTCGATTCATTTTTAGCATATAGTTTTCCTGGAGATTTTCAAGCTCTCTATTGTTGAAACCAGTCAGGAAGAACTTAGTCATAGATTTGTCGGATTCTTCTCCCGCTTGTGTCAGGCATAAGTTGCTGATTGTTTTTAATGGAAACAACTGAAACAATGCTAACTGTTGCAACCAGATTTCGAATCAAAGGACTTTTTACGTAACTTTACCTCCAGCTGGTTGACTTTATCCATCATCCAAACAAAAGCGTTGCATACTACGTATGTTGGAAACATCCCTCATCCTTCAAGGATGAGCAGCAGCAGTGTGGTAAGTATATCTCCTTCTCTGTCGAGAATTCACGATTATCTCAATTAATTCATTCACTTGCTTCGAGTTACTTTCCCCAAATCTTTCAAAAAATCTCTCTAAATTCGTGACACACATCTTTCTTTTTAGCAATAGTAATGGAAGTAAGCAGAACAAATTTTTGTAGCAATGAATGCACAACAAGGTGCACTTGAACAGCAACTCGTTGGCAATCAATTAGCCGACTTGAGAGAACGCAGAAACAAAACGATGTAAACGCAGTTTGGTCGCAAGGCAACTTTTGACTTCAGGAAAATTGGAAATGGTTTGAAGTGACTAAAGAAGCCGCCCAAAGTTGTGTTTAGAATGCATTTTGGCAAATCTGCGGTAAAATGAAATTTTCATGTTACTGCATGACCTTCCGCAGAGTCACTATCGTAAAAAGTGTCGCAATGGTTGATTTTCACTTGAAAGGCCTGCCTGTAGTTTCGCCAGAAGATGGTGTATTTCACTGAGACGATTAAAGTCTGATTCCTTTGAATTTACGAGGGTTTGGATTGGATGCAATTGCAATTTCAGCTTAGAAACGCTTTGAATAGTGTTCAAATGAGTTAAACCAAAACATACGCAAAAAATAACATATATTTATAATTAGTTTGATAATGTACTGTGGCAGGTTGGGACCAAAATTGACTTTACAATTAAAGACTTTACTTTTGTTCCAAACTTCCAAGGAATCAACTGATTGGATTATGCTTTCATGACTTTGGGGTGATGCAAATATGCACGTATCTCTTAACAAATAACTACTGTAGTCTCCGCAAAAATGACGAAGTCTAATCAATCAGGAAAGTTTTCAACCGGAAGTGGATGTCATGTGAAAATTGGAAAGTCTGAAAAGCAAGAACAGTAAACGCAAAGAAACTCAACGCCGAAATGAAATGAATATGTCAAACACAAGCTGCACAAATTGGAATGTCCGTTGTTTTCACTAAAACTGACAAACTCTACCTGATACCAGCTACCGAACAATAGACCCACATTAATGACATCACGCTGCGATGACTCAAAATAGAGCATTGGTAGAAATTGAAAGTAGAATTGTCTTCATAAAGTTGGCAGACGCACTCTATGCCGTACATTCAAAATCAAATGCCTAACGCTGTCTATGGAAAGAAATCCTTTCTTTGCAAAGAATCAGACACTTTAAGATCTTACAGAGCATATATTTCGACTATGGTGTTGGCATCATCAGCTCTTATTCTACGATGCCAATGTCGGTGACTAATCTACAGCACATTCGTGGAAAAATGTTCAAAAATGTAGGCAAAAGCGAATGGGAAAATCAATGAACAACAAAAAAAGCACGAAAATTATTTCATAATGAGAGCGATTTCACAACGATCTAGCTCTGAATATTAATTTATGCGCTAATTTCCTTAACCCAATTCTTCTTCACAATATCTGGAAATCGATTTCCTTTCAAACCATACCCTGATTGATTAGAATTGGTCATTTTTGTAGAGACTCGTTATTTGAAAGCAGGCAAATTGCGAACAATTTCTTCTCATTTCTGTGGCAACAACGGAAGTTCAACAACAACAAAATTTTTGTAGTGGCAAAAAATCTTCAGCTTAGTTTTGTCATTCAGCAGAAGCAAATCACAGGTAAATCTTTCCTCCACCTGAATGTAGTTTCCAACGTTCATCTTCCAATCTACTGCAGTTACTAAAAATCTTAGTAAGAATTTGATGTGAGCTATATCAATACTAATGCACTGAACTTCCAGTTTGTCACTGGTTCAAGACTAACTTGCAAAGAATGGATCGTATAATACGTGAAATGCAATTTTATGAAGTTTTGTGAAAATTTAATGTGAATTTCATGAAAGTTTGTTGTGGATTCAGTAAAATGTATTGTAGAGTTTATATTGATCGGAAACAATTGATCTTCACAAACGGGAAAAATTTGAAGTAACCTGGTTTGAAGACTAGAAGATTACCTTAACATCTTTTCATTTCGTGGATATCAATTTGTTTTTTTTACGTCGAAACCAGTTTTGAAATATTGCGAGTGCAATGTTTTCCAATGAAATTATCTTCTGCACGATATATGAGTACTGCACTACTTGTTGCGAGAGTAGTCGAACTCATTGGCAACCTTGAAATTGTTTTGCAGGATATTTCTGCTTTACCCAATGGCGATCAGCCCAGCCAAGCAGTTATCATCGTCTTTATAGTCACTATTTTCTCATCTTGCGGACTGGCAACATACAGTAGCGGTAGGTCAAACATAATCTCCATTTTCGAACACAATTTAAATGTCTTTTCTAGGTTGATATTGGTATTGCTCACATCCATTCATCACTCAATGAGATCACTTTGAAAGAAAAACGAATGAAATTCAATTTTCCAAAATGTGTAAATTCAAATTGCTGTTGAACTGAATGTGATTGCCCATGCATATCTACAAATGCTTTGTTCCTCGCAAGTTCAATTCTGAAGACTTTTTTAATAACGTGAATTTCATGTAAAACGTTTAATATTACAATTTTCTCAGTCATTGGATATTACTGTTTTGATACGTTTGCCTGAACCAATTGAAATTTTCTGTCACCAACAAACTATGGGACAACAATTTGAAACTAGTAAACAGAACGCATATTTCTTGTGAATGAGGAATTGTTTGTAGACATAAATTAAACAAGTGGAAGAAAATCAATTCAAAGCTTTTGGCTTGCTGGAAGCTTTCGAGGAAACGGCCAAATGGGCTCTGCTTTCACTTTTTGGGGATGATTTAAACTTGCACTTATAACTATTGAAGTAACTAGTCTTCATGATGAGGAGTTTGAATCCACCAGAAATTTTTAATATAGGAAATCTAGTTCATGTAACACTACGTATCTTAGGTCCTTCACATAGCAACGCCAATAAAAAACGAATGATGTTACTTTATGTTGGTAGTCCCACATAGATAATGTGTTTAAATCCATCAGCAAACTTTTTTTCATAGGAAATCGATTTCGCATAACATGACACATCTCAAATCCTAAAATCGCATTCATTAAAATTACGCAGTGCATCTCTTTTTAAGTAACTAGTCTGTTCATTTAACCCCCACTATCTCATGTAGTTTGCGATCCTCACAAAAGCTTCCAGTTGAGCTCAGCTGAGACAGTGAATAGGTTGTTGACAAGGGTTGAACTTTGTTGTTCGATAAAAGTGAGCTGCGCTTGTTTGGCTGAAGTCACTCCGACAGACGATAAAGGACAAAAACCAGTAAATCACTTCAATGTGATTTTGTGTATTTTCTTCTGATACTTTGCGAATAAAAAGAATCCCTTGCAAATGAACCAAAGCCTTAAATCTTCAGATTGAACGCGGTATACATGTCCCTTCATATCGGTGTTCGCCTTCTGAGCTTGCAATCATTGAAGGATTTGCAAGTTGTAATGTGTAATGTGTCGGAATAGAACGGTTGGTCCGTACTATCAATTCACGGACTGATTTTTGCGCAACATTGTATACGCCCATTATGTGCGTAGTTTTCCAGACGAATTAGGATGCTTTGCAGCTTAACTGCCAAGCAAAATCATCCAAGGGCACGAAATGAGTGTGCCAAAATCCATAACCTCGAGTAAGTGATCGATTGGACTCCTACCAAACAACGTTTACAAATGTCGTTTCTTCAGTTACGTGAAGCGTCGTTTTTTGACCATAATGGAGAATTAATTAAACGCTTATTGCAAACCTGAGATTAGAAATAAAATTATCCTGCTCCATCATTTCCGGTAAAGCGCACAAACTAAAGTATTTCCTTCCAGAAATTAGATTCTACGATGGGCTACATGTTTCTGAAATTTTAATCTTTAGTGTGCGGGAAAGTTACTTTGACTGAAGCTAACGGGATTATATCATCACCAAACTACCCAGAAAACTATGGCGTCAATCTTACATGCTTATGGACAATCACTACTACTCGAGACAAGGTATGAATCCAATGGGAAGATTTTTAAAATATTTCAAGACTGGATTAGTATGGAGAGAAAGCAGGAACTACCCAGTATTTTCAGAATTTATATTGAAAACGAAGCAAATCTTAAACTTACGTTTGTTTTCAACGCATTTAACGGATTTACATTTATTTAGTACAAAAGGTTTTGTTAGAAAATCAACAGCAGCAAAGGTTTTGTTGATCGTTACGTTTTCGAAAAAAGATTCCTCTTTACCAGTATGCGTCTCGTGGAAGCAGCTTGACAGTAGAGTACTAAATCGTCTGCAGTATTGCAGGAGCGATCAGTCAACTATTTCAAGATTGCTGTAAACGTTCGATGGTTCCATCTTTTTCACCTTTGAATTCGAAATTGAGTTTGGGTACAGTCTTACTGTGTAAAGGTTTCACTTTTAATTACTTTGAAGCCGTTGTTTGCATACATTTCAGAGGATTGAGATTTCATTTCTTGATCTGGACATTCCTGAAGACCTGGGAAAATGCAGATTTGACTTTGTTGCAATTTTAGACGGAAGAGAATTGGTAATTTTGTAGTGACGTATAAACCACACTTTAACTGCGTTTTGATAGTTCAAGCTCAAGAAATCCTTTGCTTCTTCACACAACAGTAACATGAACTATCTCTTAAAACTATCTTCAAAAAGTGGACGGAATTTATTGTAAAACACCCAAAATGTGGAAAAAGCCAATCTTACCGGCTGTCGAATTCATCAAAACTTTCAACTAATTAATGTCAATAAAGCAAAATTCCGTAAAAGGAACGAAATCGCCATGCCATCAGCAAATCCTTTTAAAATATTATATTTTTTGTGGTTTGTTTTACATTTTTGTGTCCAATTAATGTTTTGCGACAATATAAACTTTGTTGATGATATTGCTCTTTGGTATAACTGCTGCACTACTGGGAATAATAGAACATTTCTTTGAAATTGAGCTTGACATACACCAGCTTGCAGTGCGTACATGAAATCAAGCAAATGTAGTTTCAGTGGTTTCCACTAATACTCCAGCATTGGTAATTATGTAGAGCTATTAGTTTAAAGAAAGCAATACCGTTTTCTTTTTTGTAAATCGAAAAATTCTCAACAGGACTGTTACAGTCACGTCAATCTGAAACAGCAGTTTTGTGTCCCGAACATATTTCCCATATACAGTACACAACAACGACGTCATGACATGAGTCCAACAGATGTCAACATTCAAATAATGACAGCGATCTTGCGCTTAGATTACTTTTTTATGAACATGCGCACGAGCAATTTTCTTTTTTGGAAGCCGTAGCATTTGGCAATTCATAGTGTTTGGAATGCATTTAGTGAATTTAAAAGTTATGGATTCATTTAAGAAAATTTTATTATTTTAAATTTTCCTTATAGATACGTTCACGAAATCAAGACATTTCGTCTACGGGCTTACGTATCTGCACGTACTTCTGAATTACTGGACTGATACCGGCAAACGTGCCAACAAATATCTCGCAACTATTGGATACCAACAATAATGTTTTTTTTGGACATTTAGTAGATTTACGTGCGAAAACAATGAAAAGATTAGCAGATTTTTGTGATTGAGGTCCTTTACTGGCTTTCAATTACACAGTGTTTTTGAAACTAGCATAAACATGCTGAACTCTCACGAACTGCCCGGTGTCCACCCTGTTTCTTGGATAAAATGCCCAGTGTCAAAATTCTTAAATATTAAACAGAGTACAGATATCTAGAGAAGGTTCGAACTGAGCCGAGCTCGAATAATAAACCGAAGCATTACTATTTATCACAGAACGCTCATTTTGAAGAACGGCATTTCATACAGTTTCCACTGTAGTTTTGTTTTAAGTGGTGTGTGGAATGCTACACATGTAACATCACGTTGAGGCCTGCTGTTACACTAAAATAGAGAGATATTTTGTGAAATCTTCAAACTCTGGAGATCTGCTACTGGATATCTTACTTTTCAAATGAAGGCACGTAGTGGTATACGCACAATGGGTATCTGGGGTTTTGCCCAGGAAGATACGCTGGTCACCGTGCCGTTTTCATTATTAAATCGCATTTTGAAAGTTCCCAAATAAACCTTTTAATTGAAGTGGAAACAAGCGCTTCAACTACACAGTCTGCTTCAATGCTTCATAATATAGAGTACCTACGAATAACTAGGAAATATTCGAGGGATAAGGAGAATGGCCGTCACCCAAACAAAACATTTTGGCCACGATACCTGTTCTATAAAGATTGCATTTGCAGTAGGCATGTACTGGGGTACGGAAAGTGTTTTAACTTGCTGATAGCATTATGCAAATGGGACGTCTAGTAGTGATTTTTGCAGTGATCTGTTGCACTCCGTGAGACTCTCCAATCATGTGTTAGTTTGATTCGAAAGCTTATAAAATTCTAATGTGCTTTGTGTTTGAAACAGTGCTTGCAAATGATATTAACCAAACAAGCAATAAATCTTCTCAAGATGTGAAACAAAAGCTGTACTAGGAAATAAGTGTTAGGGCACAAAACCAATTTTTGACAAAATAACAATTTGCTTCACAGGGCTGGAAATAAAATCAGATTTCAGTTTCATCGAGAAACGTGTCATTGAAATTTCAAGACATTATTCCCAACGACAGACTTCATTGATTTTCAAATGTGCAAAATTGCGGCAGTGTTGCCTGTTCAAATAAAGCATATTTGGAAAAGATTTAATAGCTTTAAGTGACGAACCTGAACATTTCAACAAAATGGCTTCTGATTTATTGCATAGTACTCTGGACGTCGAATCTGTGGAAATAACAAACCTCGTAACTTTGCATCTTCCAATGAAACCGTTCGAGTTTTATTTTTAACTGACAAGTCACAAACAGGTCGAGGATTCATATTTGCTTGGCGAACTGTTGGTAAGTAATTGAAACTGCTTTGAACTGTGTGCATGCTGCTGTCTAACCACGGAAGTTCCCCCAGCGATACAAAACTGTTTGTTAAGACAGGTGCGCAGTATCCGAAATTGCTTGCTGGAATGGCTCCTGCATTCCATCGGTGGATAGCTGCAACGAAGTGCAAGATTGCGAGGACGACAGCGACGAAGTTGAATGTGGTACGCTTGATGTTAAGGTTTCGCTGTCAACCATTAGGACCTGATTGAATCAATTAAGTGGTTTCAAACCATTTTTCTCAAAAGTTTTCTGATACACCCATGAGAAGTCAGTCACTCCAACGTATTTAAAAAACGGCTCTGTAAAAACTCTGTTTTGCGTGTATATTCTTCAAAAAGATCCCAATGTAACAAAATAAGGTAGTAAACAAAGACTTTTTGGTTGAGATAAGAAAACGCTCGTTCACACTGCTCGCAACAAAACAGTTTAATGTGAGATTGACCACGGATTAAGTGCAATGAATATCCTTTGGAAGAGGTAAAAAATTCAATCATATAAACAAACAAAGCACATAATTTTAATGGTGTACTGCAATATCGCTGCGAATGAAAGAACAGAATTGGGTAACTGAACGCGAGATGCCCGTTTAAACATGGGGTTTTTGCGTGTCCAAGGTTTCCACAAGGGGGGAAGTAAAGCCAAGTTTAAGACCTTCGTTTTATCGCCGCATAATCTGGAAAATGAAACTGATAAGACTTATTCACGCAAAAACTATTTCTGTAAGGGTTATTTCGAAAGCATTTGCAAGTTTTTACAAATTGCTTTCTTAACATACTCTAAAACACTGGATTAAGTCAAAAACAGCAAAATATTAATGTGGGATTATATTTTTTTTTCGTCTCTTTGGCAATTCTACTCTGAACAACATATGTCTAGATGTCATTGCATGCATTATTCGGGAAAAGCCTATTTATACTTATTTTGAAAAGAAACACAGCTGAGAAAGTAAAATCTGAAAACTTTCTGTCAATATTAATATATCGCAATGAAACAAACTCCGTTTCAATGTTTTAGTAAAACAGAAAGATTTTGTGAATACTAAAATCATTCCAAGAAGCTTAAATCTTTCAAAATGACATTACTTATCTACAGCATCACATTTAGTCCCGGGTTAACGTCATTAATCGTGTAAAATATCTGAAAACAATAAACTGCGTAAATTTCAAAATAACCTCAAAACATTAGCGCATAATCTTTAAGCAAACTTTTTTTCTAATTACATCATTGTTTTTGATGCGCTCTTCATCAATTTATCATTCAATGAAACCGTTCAGGACTCACTAGTCTTTTAGTATAAGTATAGCTTAAGATTGACAAAAAACAAGGTACAAACGTTAACTTGATTTTTGTCGTCATGCTTATTTCTTATATCAGTTAGATACTACTTTGATCGCCATCTAATATGAATGATTTGCAGTGGTGTAATGAATGTTTTAGAAACGTTGTAAAACTTGATTACTTCTACCGTATGCTGTTTGTAAGAATCGTTCAGTATGTAACCTCCCTTGAAATAACTTAACGGAAAATTTCATTGTGTTTGTTTGCCAGTTAAGCCAGCAACATCTGCAAACCAATGCGGAAAAGTCGAAATAGCACCGCATTTCACTTGGGTAAGTTTCAAAGTGTTGTATGTAATGATTCATCAGTTACCAATGCAACTCATTTATTGCCACCGTTGTCTGCCTGACACAAGGGCGGATCCAAGGTAGTGCGATTGAGACGGTCGCCCCACAAAAACTACGAAACTAACCTCATTCACCATGATTTTGTGCAATTTGGAATGAACATTCGCGATATAAGGCCATTGCGTAGTCCACTGTTTTGTCACAGCAGTGTTGTAAAGTACATGGTGTACTTCATCTTTCTTGCAGTAGCGAAGATGTTATAAGACTTGACTACCAAGTTTTACTGAAGTCGTCCGTCTAACCTTATTTGCCGGATCCGCCCTGGCTTGAAATGAAATTCATACAAAATGCACAAACGTCTCAAAATCAAACTCAAATGTTCATTGCCTTTTAGTAGAAGCTCACCATAATCACTACAACGTCTTGAAAAATCAAACTAACTGCAAAACGCGTTTCAGGCTTTTGGTTTCACTCTGAAAAAACGCCTAAGATGACCAAATGGATCATGCGTAATCTTGGACAAGTTTACAAGCTTTGTGCTTGCGTTAGCGCCTAATATAGCGAAGTCATCAGATTTGCTTAATGGCGCAGAAATCGAAATTATATTCATGACGGCAATGAGCAGAATGCCTGTCTTTGATTCGAAACGTGTAAGTTTGAGCGCATACAGAAATGACTCAGTTTTGCTGCACGTTTAACAAAACAGAGTTATAATGGTGACTTAAAAGTTATTTCGAATCCGACTATTGTTTTTCAAATACTAGTAAAAAAGTTGGCCTCAACGTCGTCTTAATTTTGTAGATTATCAATAATTTTAATGGTGGCATTACTAAACAAGCCCTTCGTGTAATGCGATATGCTGTAGGTCAGTTTTTCATTTTTCATATATCTGAGTCGATTTAAACCTATGGCGTTGACACACACGGAGAAGTCAAACAAAACCACCCTATTGTTATTTCAAATTAATTTTTAGTGTGTTACTGCAGTATCAAACCTCAAATAAAAAACTGGTGTGCCAATTGCACATCGTACGTTCATAACGAAATACATTTTTCCGTTAGAAGTATCCCTAGAACTAGAAAGGACCTCGAATTACCTCGCGGTGTTCATTAACATCTTATGGTTCTCCAATCACTGCACAAGGTGCCACCCATTGTATTGTATTGTATAACGTCTTCACTCCCACACGCAAAACGCTAGATTTTTAACATGCATCGCAGTTAAGAGAAAAGGAAAACGCAATTACACTAATGAAGTCGAGGATGTATACATTGCGGTAGTGTAGAGTATACGCTTGATGGCGCTAATGCATTTTCTGCATTTTGATGAAATACAAGCTTTTTAAGACACTTTTAGGATACACACATGAATGACGCCATCATGATTACTATAATGAAGAAACTGCAATGATTTCCAAGTACATCGATGTATAGAATGCATGAGGGAGTAGGAGGCTGCGAAGGAC
>JGI24158J21664_10007919_pt1 | contig 14124 bp, 8 predicted proteins | sample Ectturendosymbi3_FD_21664 | JGI IMG/M metagenome (IMG submission 21664) | reverse complement strand
TTTGGGTGACTTGGAGAAGATTTAATTTCGAGTGGGAGAGAATTCCATAAGCTACAGGGGGAGAGAATTCCATAAGCTACAGGCCTTTCGGAGAAAAAAGTTAAATGCCAGTGATTTTTCAAAAAGTGGAATCTGAACGTCTAGATTGTGGCGCAAAGTGTAGGGAACAAATTCACCGAACGATCTAAAGAGATCCAAAGGCAAAAGGCAGGGTACCAAACGAAAAAGTATTTTAGAAAAATAGCGGTGTATAGATATTCCTCTGCGATGGATTAAGGTTTTGAGGTTTAGATCAAGTAGAACATCTGAAGAGGATGTTGTTTTTAAACAGCCTAATATCATTTTAGCGGCGGAGAGTTGGGCCTTATCCAGCAGATGTTTGTCGCTGTCGGAGCAGTTGTCATAAATAATGCTTCCACAGTCAAAAATCGGTAATATGTTTGTTTTGTAGACAATCTGCATTACTTCGCAGTGACAGGTCTTACCAAAATGAACATACATTATGCGCAATTATACTAATGTAGCCGACACGAGGCACTACATATACATCCTTGCATAACCAAATTGATTAAGACTGTTTAAACAATGGCTTAAACAACGGATTTTGTGACTCAGTGCCTTGAGTACCAATAAAATCCTTCCAGTTTGCTGGGTTAGGCGCTGCGAAACACTGAACCAGTGCAGGCTACGCTCAGTGTCAAGTGCAAATGCCATCAGTCAAGATATTGTACGCTAGGCTCACGAAAACCATCCACAACTTCTGAAAATGCTTCGTGGTCACTTGGCAAACATCTAGGACAGACGCCGTATTGTGTTCTTCCATTTTCTCACAGCCGCTTCAGTGAACGCAAAATATTGTAATTGGACATCAAAGATAACAAACCACTTAGATTCACTCAATGCATGGCCCTCAGTTACGAACAATCGCTTTACTTATGCATTATCTGAAGGATATCAAGTTACTTTCAATGGGTTCATATTTGCACTTTGCATAAATACATGGTGTAAAACTGTAAAATTCAAGGACGAACTCATCAAGCCAGAATGAAAATGGACAAAAACCCTTAGTTTTATTGACAAAAACAATAAGAAATAGCGCTTGAGTTTTGTAGAAATGTTTGCTTCCAACAAATGGCAGAAAAGGCCGCTCGTATTTCACCAAAAGACAAAACAAAGTATCGCAGCGTAAGAGATGACACAACTGTACCCAGGTGGGTATCTGGAAGTTGCGCAAACATTGCGTCATGCAGTAGACCGCTGAAAACACTTCCTGCCTAATAGTCAGTCAAACGCCTTTTTACAAAGCGCAAACTTGTTTTGCTGTTTTTTACCTAAATATTCTTGCACATTTGGGATTGGAAAAAGTTAATTAGCCTAAAGCGAAAAGATAAACATTTACGTGACAAAACGATGAAGATTCTACTAAAAAACTCCACCAGTGCATTCCTTCCGATACTCGCCAGACGCTTGTTGAAAAGAGTCAGGAAATGTCGGTGTAATGAAACATACAAATAAATGACAGAATTGCAAATAAAAAATAGTTAAGATGAACCAGATAATACCACCTTTCATCAAGAACGTATTCATGATTGAGAAACTTATCACTTGATACAATCCAAAAATATTTGCTGCGCAGAAAAACACAAAAGATGCCAAGCGATAAAGCATGCCAAGTGTTAAAAAATCATTTAGGCTGGAATTTTATACTTGGGGTAATGTATACTGTAATTGATTTAACAAATATTTAACAATTAATGAAATTAGTTTCGTCTCTTCTGTTACGAAAAAATAATTACACACAATGGACACAGCCCTGTACCGAAAAGATATAGCCTACACATGGCTCATGAGGATGTCAAGAAACTAAATTCCAACATGGTGAACATTGCACTTGCAGAAAAATGTGTAACACTTTTCAGTTTCTGTCCTTGTCGGTGGCCTAAGTGGGTGAATTTTTGTTGTAAACGGAAAAACTAAACCTTAAATATAAAGCACTGATACGTGTTCTTCCCTGACGCCTCTCATTGAGCCTCAACCAATTTGGCGAATTCCTAGTTTTTAAGTCTCTAAAAGCAAATAAGTAGCTTGTCAAATATATGCTGACTACGATTGTTGAAATACACTTTGAGTGACGGTCGTGTAATACATTTTGTGAAAAAACTATTATCTCCCTGTTGTGCAGACAATTAAAGAAACAATAGTTCAACACAGATTTTGAAAGTTCTAGCTTGTACTTGGGTCAGTATCAATAATAAATTAAAAAAGAAAACTCTTATCGAAACATATTTGTTGAAAATATTTTATCACCAACGTTGGCTAAGTAAGACCAGAAAGGCTTCAGGTTGTTTTCAATTATTGTTGCTGTAGGTCTCAGCATTAAAAGTTGAAAGGTTACAACCAATCCAGCAGGATAAGCTGCACGGTGCAAGGTTCCGCATGAGTTCACTTTACCTGGGCAGTGTCCGGCCTCGGTTGCAGGTGTTATTCCGCCACGACCGGCCATCGGACAAAGGATGCAGCTAAGCTGGCCTCGTCTGTCCTGGTATGACCCATGGGCGCAAGGGGTGCAAGACCCTCTGGAAATGTTGTAGAAATGGCCACGACTGCATAGATCTTTAAAAATAAAGATTACAGCATCACCATGGAGATAACCGCTAATTCATACAAGTTAATATGTAAACCTGAAAAAGGGTCATCAACCTTTGTCACCGAAGATATTATTTTGTTTCGTCACATTGGACGCAATGAACCAAAGCGTCCATCAAAAGCTTTTGCACTGAAGGTCATATCCACAGTGAACTTCCTCTTAAAAAGCAAAGAGATTTGGCTAACAAGCTACAGAAAAATATCATACCCAAAATAATCTAAATTTGCAAGTAGTAATGCTTCCCCAGCTAATCTATCTGGCGAGACTGTCTGTGTCCAAAACATTTTATATTTCTGTTACTATTGAGCTTGTGCTGAATGTTGAAGTACAAAACTAATTGCAAATAATATATGCAGAACTTCTTGAAGAGCATACACGGACCTTGGGGTAAACAAACACGTTTTTTGGAATGTAAACAAATGTTCAAAGCCGAACGTAGACGTTTTTCAGGAGAAAATCATCTGTTTTTCATGCGTTTAATAACGACACTGACTTTTAACGTTGTAACTCAATGCTCAGCTGTGATAGTAAACAGACTTTGTTTCCGGTCCATTTGGGAAAGGGAATGAACTTAAAGGTTAGTCCCGAAGATATAGAAGGAATTCTGTAGTTTATTTTTTGAATGTCCCCAAACATTTTCATACCTGTATAAATTTGCCCTTGAGTTTTAAAGATCTGCAACAGCATTTAGAAACGGACCGCGATCATAAACATGCAGTTTTTTGAAAACATATTTTTGAAATTCAAACAAAATTTCTATTTTTCAACTTGGCACGATAACTAATTCTAAGGAAATATATCTCTTACTGGCAGGGACACACAAGCCATTCAAACAAACATGTCTCACAGCTACTGCAGTGCGTGCAAACCTATCAATTATTGGGCTGAACGTTAAGCAGCGTAGTATAAACAGGCAATTTTCAGCCAATTTCTGGGGACAGCAAGGCTTGTAACTAATATCAACATTATGCTGAAAACTACAGAGATATGTTCGACGTATTACTAACGATATGAGGTTCATGGGGACACATTTTTAAAAAGATTTTAATGTTTTTACATCCTTGAATACAAGGTTTTATGAAAAGATGAGTCAAGTGCGTAGTTGTTCCCTTTTTGCAAATGACGTTTTCCAATAACACTGGATCAGCAGCTGGTGAAGATGAAGGTACGTGAATATGCTGCACATGTCAACATACAGTTTAAGTCGATGTTCACCTGAGCTACTGTAAAATTTAAAAACAAAACTAAATCCAATGAAATAGTTTCTCTAGAAGAGCACCTTCAGTTTCGTTAAAACCAAAAGGATCGCGAGTGAAGTGGATGAACCTGGAAAGTAAAAATGTGAGCGGAGAGAAGTGAGCGCAGCTATGCAAGAGCGAAGCTGAAGTCTGGTGACTTGAGGCTGTCAGAAAAGTGGCGCAAGTAGTCCTCGGAGACGCAGATGAGGGAAACAATGAACAGTAAAATTAAACTCAAACAAAAACGTAACAAACGCTGAGTCACTAGTTGTCAAGTAAACACAGTGGATGACAGATAATAGGAGCAAAGCCTACCACATGATTGATTGATCTTCTCTTGGCCCATCCAACATCCAAACCGTGATTTGAGAGGTTGAAATTTTTTCCTGGCTTTCTTTTTCACCAACAAACGCGATGTGCTTGTCATTTCCAATAAAAACAATTGCTTTTTCAAAGATCTCTTAAGAATTTTTAGTGTTTGTTTTTCAAGCTTTTTATTCCGTTTCACACACCTTCCTGAAAAAAATCACGTGTACAGTAAATTCCGAGCTTGTAATTCCGACCCCACATTAAAGTTTTGCGATGTTTCTGATGACATACAACACCAGCTTAGTCATTGATTGAACACTTTCTTAGAGCTAAACTTGCGTATCAAAACGCATGATTATGTTTTATGAGGCTTGAAGAAAACGGCAAAATGGTTAGTCTTCATCCATTGCACATCAGCTACAAATAACTGCGTATCAGGCAGAGGTCCTGTGAGAGAAAGAGAAGTTGGCGTCTCCAGTCAATATCTCATGTAGGTGCCCGCAAAAATAAAAACATTAAAATAGCAAGTAAATATAAAAAGATTCAAGGATTTCAAAAAATGATTAAGAAAGAATCTTTCCAAAAGCAGAGCTCCGAGCGTAGCAAAGCATTGATTTCGATAATCCGTGATGAGAGTGGTTCAAAGTTGTGTTTTTTGAGTTGGTTGTCAACTATTTTTCATGGATCCTGTTTTGACCAAAGTGGTCCTTAAACAAGATGCACCTTCTAAAATCTGGTTTGAAAATATTTTTTCCGTTATTGGGAGGTTATTGAAGCATGCCTAAGTGTATGGATATAAAGGCTATGCGATGATTTGAAACATTTCAAAGGACAAGCAGGTTAAAGGTGCGAGTTTTCCTTCTTCGAAACTTACAAAAAGAATTTCTCAAATTATTTCATTCATCAATTTTCACATCTCAAGCCCTGACCAGATTTAACCACAGTCCACATTTGCAGTAAATGAGTTAAGAACGGAGGTTGCAAACAATATTCATCCTTGATGTCAAAATTGAGAAACGTGAGCGAGTTGTGCGACAACAGGCAGCAAAGTTTGTGTGTTCAAACACCCCCAACATGAGGAACTTCGAGCTTAGAAAGAAGCCACGTTTTCATCTCAAATTGTTATGCCTGCAAATCTTTACCCTGAAATGAAAAAGTCCCAAACGCAGTTTTAAACATTACTTCCGCAAATGTGCTCAAAGTATGGTAAATTCTTTTTAGTTGAACAACCCTTGAACATAGATTTATTCATTTTCGTGACCACAATAGCCATGTATTGTCACCGATGCACATTCTTCGGTATGCTTATGGCTGACATAGCCAAAGCAATCTCTAGAAATTTCAGAATGTCTTCAGGTTTCTCACAAAAGCATGTTTGAGTGCTCACAAATGTAAGCTTGAATATATTTCAAATCAGTTCTTTTGTTTCGTCAGGGTATCAGAATCTTTATGAAAATAAACGTACTTTCGTACTTGCTTTAGTAAACTTTCTACTTTTTCTATAATTGTTATAAATAAATTGCAACTTGAAACAGTGTTCATTTCAAACAATTTTAAAAATTCAAACGAATAGCCAAACAGATTCAGTAAAGATAAAAATGGTTTTGGCGGCAAGCCGAGGCCTGAATAATTGCCGGAGCGGTTGATGTGAACGCTTTTGCCCAAGGAGCGCTACGGCAAATCACTAAGTGGCCGTGCAAAAACATAAACAGTAATTTTGCAGTGTCTTTCCTTTCAGTTTTTTAGGATTTCCGACAAGTTATCAAAGCTGAAGTTTAGCATCTGAATGTTTATAGTAAACGATTTTTAAGAAAATCTTTTCAGTTGTGCTGCTCCAAAAACCGGAGCGCCAATCTGAAAAATTATTATCTTTACCTGCAGAGCAAATATTTGTACAGAAAGGAAAGTTATTTTAAGTTTGAGACTCGAGTAAATTCCACGTATTTCCTTGTAATTATTTAATTAAGACTTCCAGCGGAAGGTTCACAACGGATTTGAAGCTAAAAGCAATAAAAGAAACTGCACAACAATTTCAGACAATTGCACATCAACTGCATATAGCTACACATCAGGCTACAAGCAATGAAAATCAACGGAACACGCCGGCACAGCTAAAAGCAACTGCACATCAACTGCTAAGCAGTTGCATAACTGCGCGCAATTGCTATCATATACCAGCGCTTGCGCATCAGCTAAAAGCAACTGCACATAAGCTACAAGCAATTGTAAGCGGCGTGTAGCAAACTAATCATGAGCTTAACATTTAACCGTCCGAAGTTGATGGAACCAAATCCACTAATTTAGCTTCTTTTCTGTTATTTCGTTTTGGCAGAATAGCTCTTTATCAGCTTCACAAGCGATATTGTTTCAACTCATGTGGCACACAATGCATCCAGACGTTGTGTTCGAGAATTTTACGCGTATATTGATTCACATAATTTTTAGTTGCTTTGTCCAAGACAATCACGACAACGATGAAGTGATCCAGGCATTCTGCACGGGAGAATGAAGGAACCTCATGTGCTACTTACTTCCACAGTTAGCGTTAAACATCATTTCGATCTCCACTGTCAACTGTGCTCGCATTTTCTTTCCTCTGCGCCTCAAACTCTGGCACGTGATCGAGAACTGTGAACATTTGACAGCCAACGAAGCTGCCAAGAACAACAAAAGTTGATTCAAAAACTCTCTTTAAACTAAAAGTTGCATTTGATAATGCAGAATTTCACCGCCACTGCAAAAACATCGCTGCTTGAGGCTAATGAAACAATCAAAATATTAGTTTGAGTTTATTATTAAATTCTTGTTTTGTGTCGCCAACTGGAGTTTTTTTGTATAAATGTGATGATTGCAGCTACCGACGGTAAGAAGAAAACAAAATGTGGCTTTGTATATGTTTAACAAAAATCTGCTTTGTGTAAGTTTGATTAAATAGCCATACAGAAATGCAGTAAAAGTTCCGACTCAACCAGACAGCAGAGAGCTAAGTATCACAGGTACCGTTGTAAAAAGCTCACTCTTTCAACAACTAGATTTGGCAAATGGCATTAAACGTATCGCTTTCGAAATGCACTAGCAGCAGCTAAGATGAGAGTCATTTGGAAAACTTACTTGCTATACCAGAGCGAATTTGATTCGGAATCAAATAACAAGTTCTCCACTTCACGCTGATCCTTTTTGTAACTTTTCTTACGTTGTTTTCTAAATAAACCACAAAATTTTAATTGTCTGAGTTGGTTGTCATGACTCAGTTTTTCATGCCTTTTTTTCTAGTTACATCGCAAATTAACCGCATGGTTGTTGTTTCGTTCTAAATCGAGCAAGCAACTGATGCGGAATACAATCTGAAGCGATAATTCTCTTCCGTCTCTGCGTCCAAAGAATATCATTCAACTGAGCACGTTGTGCGTAAAATGACAAAAGTTTTTTAAACTTTGTCTGCGCATTGTTGCAACTCAGACTTGCATCCGTTCGGTTTTTGTTACACTTGTGGCGTCATACTTGTTAACCACTCGCCCAGACACACCTGCGCATATCGGCAAGCTCCCATTGGCTGCAGCGGCGTCGTGGTGAGCAAGCTGCAACCCGATTGGTGGAGCGCCATGCCCGTGACGGCCCGGCCGCCTCCTGGCCCTGGCACTAGGTTGAAGCTGTCCGCAAACATACCGGTAGCTCGGATTGACAGGATTGAACGTTCGGAAGAAAGTCTGTGATCTGCAACTGAACCGGCATACCTTTCCGCGGCATTTCAAGATTCCCGGTGCAGGGGAAGTACCTCGCAGTGTTGGACATCTGTTTTTACCTGCGAGCAAGATGTATTGCATATTCGATTAAAACACCTTGCTCGTGCAATCTATGGTGGATGGTTGCGAATATTTTGTTACACAACGAACACTTTCAAAAGTTAGTTTTAGGAATACGCGACAACAGTACGGAAATATCCACGTACAAAAAGAGCTATAAAACTTGAGATTGTTTCAAAATGACATATTTTCGCAACTTGGTTTCCCCATATTTGGTTACAAAATGTGAATCTAACGTCACAATTCTTTAACCGCCCCTTCACTTCTCCAAACGAATCGAAATGGTCTGTCCGGGTTTATCAAACTCATTTTGCGTTTGAGTTGTTAACACCAGCATAACCAGCGCGTATAATAACTGGATATACAGTTCTTTACTTGCACTTAACAAGCAGCTGTACACGTCATTTCCGAGCAGGAAGATTCAGAAAAACACGCAATTTTTGCGTTTTGGTCTCTTCATACCAGCAGCACATACAAAGTTTCATACATCTTCATCACATTTTCAAACTGTAAACCTGAATGTTTTGGTGCAGACGATGCGATAACCGTTGCAACATATTTAGCCTGCATTTGTCAACAAACATCTTGTCAGGTTATGGTGTGAACCAGGGATGAAAAATTTTCTGTAAATTTTAGTAGCGCACACATAAACTTTGCCATACAGCGTTCATATGCATAAAGTATAAAATGTAAAAATGAAACGTTCGCGCACTTAGCGACGCGAGTGCGCGACCGCATTTTTGCGCCCCGGTGTATACTATTGATTTAATTCTTAGCATCTCAGCCTTCGCTTACTGAAACTTCTGATTGCTCACAGCTGTACACTTACTAAATTATTTAGACTTCGTGCAAACATTTTTGGGTTGCGACTGGAAAAAAACTGGAATGGGCAACACTGCTTCTGATATGCAGTTGTTAAACTTCTACAACAAATATTATTTGAAATGTCACTGAAAAGAAAAGTAGAATTTCTTCTAAATGCACCGCAATTACCTTCAAACATCGAAATCAAATTTCAGGAAAAGCAAAAGGCTTACGTATACAGTCTTTCTTGTTCCAGTGCAGTTTAAATCCAGGTTTGCAATAACACTGGTAACCTCCCAGCTTGTTGGCGCAGAAGTGTGCGCAGCCTCCATTGTCCACCGAACACTCGTCGAAGTCTGCAAGAAAATATCAGGTGCTGACTATCAACATCAAATTACGACCAGGCAGAAAATCTACGCTTTATTTGCAAAACAACGGTGCACCTCCGCATCTTATTTGGGAATAGAGTTGAAAACCAACTGAACAAGAGCATTGGTAGCTTCCGGGCGAATTTCTGCACTTATACCAGCATGTGTCGTTCATCAGACATTCGTCGATATCTAAAAAGACAACCAAAAGCTTTCAGTTCTTTAAATTGTTAATTGTGACTCCGATGATGACTAAACACTCTTTGAATTGACATATCCAGTAGTGCAATGTCATATTTATAGGTGGGGGACGCACTGTTGCACAAGAATATGCTTTTCCACAACAAAGACAGCTGCGAATGTTTCCTTGGGGAATATCACTGAAAACAGCTTTCAACCGACAATGAGTTTTGAGGAATGCCGTTCCTTTTTCAAAAGAATTGGGAGAAAGAAGCTTCCCTGCGTTTTCACTCTACCTCCACCTATCTCCCGTTTGCACCACCGGTAATGTGCTTCAAGACGACCTTTGCTTTAGCATCGGAGAAGCCGTTTTGAGCGCAAAACACACAAAAATAAGCAAGACTCTTTGGTGATCACTCGTTAGCGTAAGATTCTTTGACTCAGTTCTGTTTGAAAAACAAGCTACAACACTTCGAAAGTCAAGAAAACCCAGATCTTCCCATTTATCTAGCCGCTTATTCCTCTGATTGAAGTAGTGCATTATACGTGGGTTCCACTTGAACCAATAGTTTGCAAGCACCCCAGGATTTACGTAATCATCGTTTTCAGTTTTTGACGCTCCTGCCATGTATCACCAAGAGATAAAGCAACACCGACGTTACAACACACCAACACAAGTTCTATTATCCGATGACAGTTTGTAACCGCTGGGACAAGAACATCTGTAACTGCCCGGTATGTTCCTGCACTCGTGCTCACATCCTCCGTTGTTAGCGAGGCATTCGTTCACGTCTGCAAACAATTGAAAATCTGAGAAACTAGACCTGAAAAGCTATTTTTCTTCAATCGATGACGAAATTTACGTTTAGCAATAGTGCAAGGGCTGCAAGAACTGACCCGAATCGGGTAATCGGAATCCCATAAGCGTAGAGCGTCTAAAAAACTTGTAAAATTTGCCAACTCCAATTGCTTTTTATGGATTTTCCGAAAAAGTATGACATTTTAGTTTTTGCAACGTTTCCCGGAAAACGTTGGTTTCATTGTGATTTCGGGGATTTCCCGTGATCAGTCGGAACAGGTCTGACCTTTTCCTCAGCACCCTTCACTGCTGTCTATTCGTTGAAAACAAATGCTGGAAAACAAATTTCGAGATCAGTATTAATGTTTGCAGGCAGGGCTCGGAGCAGTGACAGAATGAAATAAGAGGTCAAAGAAAAATAGAGACTATGCCATGCCGTTGAGACAAGCATTCTACTCGTCTCCGTTTATCAGCAAATATTTGTTTTGCTTCGCGGCGTTTTCGTTGAAGACCAAAGAAATCAACACACTTTCAGTAAGTGCTGTACTATCAGTAGTTTCCGTTCTTTGATTAGATTCTTGTACCTTGGTTTCCAAAATGAAATAACTTTTCAAAGAAAATCAGAAAATACAATTTCGCTGCTGAAGCAAAACGAAATATTTGCAGAAAAAACTGCAAAAGACTTCATCAATGTACTGTCCAGATCTTATTTGAGAAGCGACCAACGCAGCTGACGCACTCAAGCATGAAAAGCTGTGCCTTTAAGAACCTGAACCAAAACACATCGAAATACAATTATTCATTCGGAGACCGAGCCGTTGTTGATTTTCCGAATATTACTCAATGGCAAGCCGACGACGTCATAATTCACCAAGTTTAGCGGCGTGTACATAGCAGGCCATCCGCAATGGTTTCGGGCCAAATTTGATAAAAGTGAAGGTTGTCAGCAAAGTAGTGTCCAGTAGGTTTTTGCCTAATGTTCAGATTTGATTTTTTTAATTAACGATTAATTAACGAAGAGAAGTAAAGTCTGCAGAGCAGCTACAGATATAAGTTGTTCTTCATCAGATGTTAGATTCTATTAATAACGTGATATATCAACAAGTTATTTTGTAACAGAAATGCAATTCTCAAATCTTTAAAAGCAAACCTTGGCAAGAACGTTGGTCGTCTTGAAGAAGAAAACCCTTAGGACACGAACATTGGACTCCGATCGGAATTTCCTCGCACACAACGTTGCAACCTCCGTTGTCGACCGCGCACGAATTGTCTGAAAAACAAATGGCGTGAAACATCGACAATATGCTTCACTGATGGCGGTACGTTTGCAGTGACGCGCCAGGAGCTACGGGAGACATTCGGGGCCGACGCACCCACACATTTTTGTAGCCTCCCGAATTTTCGTGCCCCAAAACTTCTTTTTACTTTGTGTTATGAAATATATTTGAAATAAGGAATTATCGCTGTCCATCGCAGGAACCCTTTTCAGAAACTTTTCTATGTTTACACGGAAAGCTAACGGTCTAACAAAATTTACACAATATTTTGTCAATATCGTCTATAGAAATGAAGAAAGACTTACTTTTCAAGCACAATTTTCGGTTTCTGTGAAGAACATAATCTCTCTGGCAAGCGCAGTAATGGCCGTGACGTGTTTCACGACAAATATGTTGACAGCCTCCATTGCCGTTGCTGCACAGCTCTTAACAAAATACGTGGATTACTTCAAACTAGGAACAGCTGCAAAACGAAATCCCAGAAAATGAACTCAAAACTTCAATTTTGTGCAAGTGAAAATCTGTAGCATAAAATTGCAGCGGAGCTTTCCTGGAACGTAAAAGAACTTCATCTACAAATGCCAACTGGCTCCGCTGAAGTCGCGAAAAGCGTTTTGTATAAAAGCAACATTGTTTTTTCAGTTAGGAGAGTTTTTTATTCAGAGCAAAGAATTCCTGTCCACACCTGGCCCACAACTCAGTGTTTAATCGCTTTCTCTTATAGTCATGGGTACACGCGCTTACATAGAAAGTAGTTTCTCCCAACACGCTTTGACCAATAGTGGAACTCAAGCTGTTTAACATAACACCAGAAATTTCCCAGCCGCTTCATCATGAAAGCAAGTGGCTAACGAGATTTCAACAAGGTAATTCCAAGATGTGTTTGCTGTTGAAACAAATCGGCTTCTTGCTTCAAACGCCTTGGATTCAGTTTCAGCTTTTCTACCCACATTCCGAAGAGTCAGTGACGCGCACTACCATGTTCTGCTGAGGACGTGTTTCGGCGTAATGATAATTTAACTGAATCACTTTAGCACGCTTAGGATTAACCCAAAATATTTGCAGCACAATCACGTTCCTTAACCCGAAGATCTGCATGTTTGCGGAACCGATCTGTCATGCACTGGTAAGGACTAAAAACGGAGCACTTACTCCACGGTAGTTTTGTGCTAGATGGTGCTGCATTAGGCAAAGCGCACAGAACGATTTGTATTATATATTAGCGAGCAACACAGTCTCTCCATATTTCTGATTTCTGCAAATTTTGCGTTGCAGTTACACCACACCGGGTAACTATGTGACATATTTTTTTCTATTTGCATTAACAAATGTAATCAATTTTTATCCTTACACTTCAAAGAGATGTCTTGCGAATGTTTAAAGGGATTGCTGGTTCATGTGTCAGTTGCGGTCGATTATAAAAAAGATAAATATAAGCATTATCAAAGCGAAACATTCAAGGTTGGCAAAATGCTAAAGCCATAGATTATATCCTGGTGCTGCTATCTTCCGTAAAAATGCATTGTCATATCATGAAACCTTTGCACTGTCCGTGATGTCCTTGAATCCAAATGCCATTTACTACTTCTGAGGAAACGCACATCATTAACTTGTTAACTTGATTTTGAAAGCAGGTGTTAGATCTCACAGAGAACTTTCTAACTTACGATCGCACGACCTTCTATCGTTCATCAGCCTGTAGCCTTCAAAGCAGCCGCAGCCCGGTCGTCCAGAGGTCACATTGCAGAAATGCTGGCACTTCAGTGAAGTTCGCGAGCAAGCATTTGTTGGATCTGTTTAAAACAATTTTCTATAATTGCTTTTTTTCTAGACAGACGATGTATACGCACTTCGGTGAAAAAGTATCAGTAACAAAATATTTAGTTAACATATAAAGGCAAGGAGCAAGGACAAAAAGGACGTTTTGAATTGGATTTATGACACTGAATCCTCGGACAACTTCTTATTCAGTTGAATCTTGTTTGAGTTTCAATCGGCAGCAAAAAAGATTCTGTGTTTGTTTAAATGTATATCACATACAAAAAAAACTAACATTACTTACAACTTTAACAACACCTCATTGCCTCAATCCAATAATGACATCAATTCGCGACTGGCCATTACGGAGGGTAACTCAAGGATATACTTGTCATTGACATGTGCAAGATAGCCTTTCAAAATACTAGGGCTATGAACTCCAGTTCAGATGGATATGAATGTTCTATTCAGATCCCAATCGGACTGGAGTCGTTTTTTAGCAAACAGATCACCATCCAGGCTATGGTAACAAGTGGAACGCCAACACACAACCTCAGAAATCAGTTTAAGCGTTCATTCGCAATCTCAGGCAGCTGTTGAACATAGTACTGGTCAATAAACGCCTAATTTCCCGTACATCCATCTTTACGGCAGCCATACAATGTTGCTTGTCGATTTGGAGAAAGTACAGCAGTAGGATTGTGGCAAAAACTCTACAAGAAACGATGATTACTTTGAGTTGAAGGGTGAGAGTCCTCGGCGACGAAAGGAACCTCTGCGAAGATGTTCACGCCAAACTATTTTCGTCATATGTTTTCCAGTTGAAAGACGAGATTTTAACTTCCCATTAACTCTCTTCACAACATCCCTAAAGCGAAAGATGAGTCGGCAACACTTTGAGTGCCTGATCTCAATTCACCATAGAGACTGTTTTGGGGTAA
>JGI24158J21664_10007918_pt1 | contig 14124 bp, 11 predicted proteins | sample Ectturendosymbi3_FD_21664 | JGI IMG/M metagenome (IMG submission 21664) | reverse complement strand
TTGGAGATATCTAAGACTTGCGGCACTTCTGGATAACTCACATTATACCTTTTCCGCCTGAATGTCCTTGCTCCTTGCAAAGGGGGGGGGTCAGGAACACACGACACGCATGCGCACGGGAACAGTGAGTACTAAATTCAAGGGAAACGCAAAATACAGATACAACAGCAACGCACGGATATCCTCACGCAGTTGCATCCTCGCGCGAACCTTCCTAAATAAGGCATCGTTCGTGCAGGTCAAGTGAGGTCGACACGTGCACACGTGGTGACTCCAGCACAACAAACAACTGATCCTACGTGTGGCAAACATTAATGGGTCCAAAACTGCACAGCAGCAGAACAGACACGTTATTTTTATGCCTTATTGGTAATGCTGGGGAAAAAAGCATCGAACATTCAGACAAAACCATAGTTGAAACGCCACATATGTTTTTATTTTTACTGCGTTTGTTCCAGGAAGTTCTAGTGAGATGGAAAGCTGCCGTGGGAACGGTTGCTGGGCAACATAGGTCGCAGGTGTCGTTGTCAGCGTAATAGCTGATCGTGGCCGAGAAATCGATTGTAACCATTGCAAACAACCACTCCTTGCATAGCTTCACGGCATTTCAACATTGCTATTAAGTTGTTCGTACGTGAGGTTAATACATCTCTGAAATACTGTAGTTGAACTTGGCGCATATTCATCACTTTCAAGATCAACCAATAGTACAGTGAGGTAGCGAGTCAGCTGAGCGCCATGATGACTGCTGGAAACAAACCAACAGATAATTGGTAATGAGGGCATCAACCACTTGGTGCAGGGGAGGAAATGCGATAACAGGAAAGTCTCTCCCTCCTCATTTCGCCTACAAACTTACGTCCGTGGAAAGATTGGCGAGGAAAAATCTACTGTCCACACCTACGTGAAAGCAACCCAGAGGCCATCCAAGGGCCAGGTCGCGTGACTACATTTTCGACCTTGCTTCGTTCCGTATTGATGTGGACGTGGAGCCAGAACAACTATCTGAGATTGCTAAAAACAGTGAGGTAGTTCGAGTGCTCCCGGTGCTGCTAAGCCCGCGGCTATCTCCAGAAGAAAAGCGGGAGTGAAATTGAATAGATGAAAAACTTACTTCATCCAATGTCAGCGACGCCTTCATGTTGTTTCCTTTGAATAATTTTGTGAAGGAGTCTGCAAGAAGCAAGGGAAAGGATTCAGGTCCCGGTAGCCTTACACACATATTGCGAGAATGGTCTCCGGCACTTCAAGCTCTGTCTATTCTGTTCTGGTCACGTCAGATTTATTTCATATAGCAGTAAAAACAACTCACAGCTTTGACTTGAAACCTCGTGACTCGTGAAACACAAGCACTTAAGCTTAGCGTATGCCATCTATACACAGCAGCAGCCACNACATGAGAAACTTGGTGCACCATCGCAGTCAAAGTGGGGCAAATAACCAAGTTTTAAATGTCATCTTCATTAAACAATAAAATGAGGTTAAAGAATCATTTACTGAACCTTGTTTTAAACCTTTGCTTCCTGTAATAAATACAGTACTAAAACCATTGAGTTCTCTAATTAACGCCATACGACATAACAGGCATTGCACATTTCACCAAATTAGCTGCCGGTCTCTTCATAGCAAACAACGCTAACAAGGCAGGTTTTTCAATTTGGCTTCCAGGAATAAAATTTAAGGACAGCACGCAGCGTCGCAGCTGCGAAATGTTACAATTTCAGAACTGGATTCAGCGCCGAAATCCACAATAAAGATAAAAGCATATGTGCTTAATATTAAAGATTGAAAATAAAAAAAGCATCAAATTCGCAGAAAGTGGAAGTAGCCAGAAAGTAGCTATCATTGCACTTAAACCATCGTTCGATGTAGAACACTTAATGAGACGTCGCCACAACAGAAACGCTGAGGTTTTGCTGGCACGTGATGTCAAGAGGAAGAAGCAAAGTTGGGAAAAAAAGAAATTCTTGACAAAACCTACTGAACATAGCTTCGAGCCGCACAGACAACAGCAGGAAGTCTTCCATGTTTATGGTGAGCGCTTTGTTCGCGTAACGAGCGCACAGCACCTGGTCCAAGGCGTTGGACAGACGGTAACCTGAAATCACAGAGTATTTGCTGCGCTTTGGTCGTGACAGGTGATCATCTCGCTGGTTACGATAAATTCTTCCGTATTTTACTTCGGCGGACAGTAATTAATTTTCAAAAACACATGATGTCGGAGTGGAGCGGTGCGCGACTGCTTTTAGAAGGGTTGCGGAGTGGGAGGTCTTTGGGTGGAGTCGGATTCCTGAGAACACTAGGAGTCGAATTTTTTTATCCGGACATTTCACCTTCAACTCCGCAACCCTGTTTCTAGGTCGGAAGGAACTGCAATTCAGCCTCAAGGACCCGCGTAGTGTGTGCGTTTCAGTTTCCTGAAAAATTGTCATGCCTCATGTGAGCAGTTCCTGGTAACAAAAGCGCAGTAACTTGCACCAGGGTAAAGTTCAGGTAAGTGGTCCGCACTCACATGCGACAGACCATTACAAGCGGCACTCCAAACCATTATACGTTGATTTCACCAATCTTTTCCTTTCACTGCAGTTCTCGGCGCTGTCATGGCAAGCATGCCACACCTCAGCAGGTTGAATGCAGTACTGAATCAGCACGACCGATCTGTGAGAGTGACACCGAGGCCAGTGCTGAGAGAGCTGCTGACGTATCCGGTGACGTGCTACAAACGTCGATGAAGGACATCGACAACTAACCAGCGTCGCTTAATGCCGCTCGAAGTTCGTAGGCGTCGAAGCTTCCGCTGCCGTCTTTGTCGAATTGCTTGAAAACACTCTGCAAAAAATGGGAAGCACAATTTTAACAAGAAATTTCTTGGCGATTTCATTCAAAAAAGGTGAACCTTGTTCGTCAGTTCAAAAAACAACGTCTTGTGTTAGAACGAAATTTTCGATTGAATTTTCTGCCACACTTATTTAAGACAGGTTGTTGAAACAATGATTTTCGCCAACGGGCCTATGCAGTGAAGTCGTCGTTGTGACCACACGCGCACGATGCTGAGATGTCGAGCGGTGGATTTGAAATATTCACAAATTTCCATCCACAGCAATTTGTCACGACTTTTGGAATGAAAACGGCACCAGCCAAGCCCGAATGTTGGTTATTCACTTTTGACGAGGGCAAAATAAGTGACGTATCTCGCTTGACGTCATCGTCGACGTTGCTAAAACGAAAAGCTACAACTGACACAAGCTATCGTCAAAGCATTTAACAGGTTGCATGACCGGACCAAGTCACGAATGAATTTAAAAGTTTACTGTCTACACTGAAATACAAATACTGCCAAAAATTATTCTACACCACTCAGTATGCCTTCCCTCTTCACGACTCAGCTCGCATATCACTGAAAATAGTTGCGTGCATGGGCGGATTAAGGTATGTGGGGCCCCTGACTGAAACTTAGAAAAAGGCCCTTTCTGTATATATAAAACTGTCGTTAATAGGGGAAAAAATAAATTAACGAACTGTATGATTTCTCTTATTGAAACAAAAAACTTGAGTAAAAAAAAACAAATCGTTAACTAATACGGACGTCACAATGTGAACGAAACTCATTGATTTTAAGTCTCCATTTCTTGCTGGAGACTTGAAACCATGTCGATAAATGTTCAGAATACACCGGTGGAATGTTTGGAATATACAGTGGCCACTCCGTTGACGACCACCCCATTATCACGACCACTTGAACGTGGTCGTCCCTATGTCAATACTCAATACCTTTTGTTTCACAAACGCGACCACCCTGGCATCCATATCGCGGCCACAATCGAGCTGTTACAGAACTGCTAATCGAACTCAGCGTAAAACGACCACCATATTCTATCGGTATCCTTTCGCTGTAAAACTGGTGACTTGTCGGCAGCAATTTGCTCAGCTGCATCATGTTGTCCTGAAGCATCGTGGATACAGGGATGTAAGCGTGAGTGCAAGCACAATAAGTGCCAATGTGACGTAACAAACTCGTACTGTAAACTCTTCTGAAATTTGTCCTGCCGACATCGAAACATCGACCTTTTCCGTTGTGTGATTTTATAGAACAGTGACGATATGCTGTGGCAGCAAGTAAGACAAAGCTAAATAACTTTCAACCAAAGAAAGAATTGCACAAATGATCGCGATCAGCGTGGTCCAAACCCTGGCACGCGGGCCGCATGCGGCCCGCGGACAGTTTTTGTGNGGCCCGCGAACACTTTGGATGTGCCGGACATTTCACAAAATCATAAATGCAGATACAGTGTATTAGCCACACAGCTCTAGTAAGTCACACATCATTGAAGTGCCGGTCAATATGCAACTATTATGGGGTAACAATATCTATTTACGATTTATGATGTTACAATAACTATAACTAACCTCTAGGCTAGGCTTTCTGTAATCACAAAGCATGCGTTCGTGTTTGATAATTAAAAATTGTTGCAAGTATACATTCTGCAATTCAGTCGCAAGTAAGATTAGAAGATTTACATTGTGGAAGTAATCATAGTCAAGTGTAGCATTAACAAAAAATGAGTGTCAGGAGAAAAGTGTCAGAGGTGTGAAAACGCCTTTCTGCTTTTTAAATACTGCAGAAGCCGATTATCGGCTTTTGAGCTCGGTTTTTGCCATAACTCGCAAACCACTGTTAGCAAGATCCACAAATGAGACATTGTAATAAAGGTTTATGAGCGATCGTTTTGATAAGCCCCCAAAAAGGTATGTTTGCATTTGAAATTGTTGAGAAAAATGCAGTTTTTTGTTTATTGGCAAGCAATATTTGGCAATTTTTGGTTATTTTAAAAAATCGCCTTCACGCTTGCCTGTCACCATTTTCGAAACACTTTTTTGGCTTGGAGTCCTGGCAAGGATCAAAACTAACTACAAACACCAAAAAAGTCACTTATCCTTGCTTTGCGGGGAAAATGTTTGGGCAAAAAATGCATTTTTTCAAAATTTGAACAAATACGATTTTTCCGTTTTTACGCCAAAACTTTTGCCAAAAGCATTTTGGAGTGTACCATTCGAAAGAAGGCGAAAAATCCTAAAAAAGTTCATATTTTTGATAAAAGCTTTGTCAAGTTTTTGTGGAATTTCTGTCAATACTTTAAATTACGATGACTTTTTTCCTCTTTATTTTTACTCGAAAAATGATAGTATTTTGTAAAACGTTAATGTCAACATGTTCTGCGAGTTCCAGATTTTTTCGTTATATGGAACTGGTGGTATGGGCCTTCGAAGACGAAAAATGATAAAAACGTCCAAAAAATCTTTCTCCCTGGATCCCCAAAAACATGTTGAGTTTTTTTGCCTACAGTTTTTGAAAGTGTCAGATATGGTTGAATTTTGTATGCGGAACGAATTTTCTGCCGTGTTTTGTTCTCTCTCAACAGGTCGTTGAACAAAACCACTGTTTTGGCAGCAAGATTGTTTTTTTCCCTGCCCGACATCATAAACACGCCTTTAAGACAACAAAGGATGTGTCGTCAAACAAACTTGCTTACAATATCTTACGTGTTGTCGTAGCTTCAGCGGTTCGCGAGGTATCGCAAAAATCGCAATGAAAAGCCAATATATTTACTTCAGGGTCAATCAATTGTGGCACGAATTTTTTGCAAATTTTCCTACCGACCGTATTTGGTGAACGTGCATTGCCTCTGTACATCTTGAAATTGCCGGGGCGTCCTAGGCAAGGTCTGTCCAGCATCCCTCCCCCAAAAAATACCCTTTTCCGTTGTACATATGGCGTAGATAAGAACGATTTCTGCATCCTGCAAATTTTTAGATGAATACCGAATTTATTTGAACACAAAGTTCATCAAAATATTATCTGCACAAGTTGCAAGCGTTACTGCATTCATATAAAGAAAAAATCTAGCATAGGCATCAAACCACAGTTACAGTCCCGTTGCTAGATCTGGTATTGTAACAATCAACGACGTTCCACATGCACAACAAACCTTTGACCATCGCGGACATCACCAAGTTGGTTATGGTGCGTAACAGTTGGAAGCTGTTTGGTTAAATAAATTAAGGTGGTGCGTCCAATAACTAAAAATCGAAACTTAACTCGTTAACTACAGTACTACTAACGCCAATAACGCAGATTGGCCAACAGCGACACATGGAACAGAATGGCTGATGATACCATGGATACCTGTTTGAGTCTGTCGACTACCAAAATTAATGCGGACATTGACTAAATAACCAAAATCAAGAAACAATATTTGTTTTGTTATTTTATTGGTGTGTTGTGTACCTTTTTTCTAGCAGAAAATCTCTATTAAGAGTCCCAAACAATGAAACAGAAAACTTCAAAGTGAAAACTACTTTCGAATCCAACGTTGCGTTAGGTGTACAGCAAACAGTAGGTCTGCTGGAACAGCAAGCCAGTCTCCTAATCGCAATGGAATTCCTCTCTTTGCGGCCCGCAATTTTTTCCTCAAACCGTAATGTGGCCCTTCGTGCTCGCAGTCATGGACCACCCTGATCGCGATAATACATGGAACCTTCAGGAATGCAGGTGTAACGCGACCACCCCAGCCTCGGTAACACGACCAACAGAGTGCCGTCCAGTGGGTGGTCGTGCTAGCGGAGCTCCACTGGATATATCTATATGTAAAGACATTTTTGAGGTACATAACAGTTTCTTTAAAAATTATTTTCCGAAAAATATGCTTTCCATACCAGATTCCCGACCAAAATAACACTAACCTAACCTGAAAACCAACCAAAATTTAACCTAACCTTACCTGCCATAATAGCCCGGCTTCATAAGTCCAAAATTAATATGGCAAAAATAATAATTGTACTCACTGCAATTCAGTATTTCATTTTTCTGTTCACAATCAAGGTCAAATCAGTAAGACTATTAGTAAGAACAAAAGCATCCACTCACATATCAATAACTGTTGTGAAACTCGCGTTCACTTATTACGTATGGATTCACTGTCATTCATAAGACATAACACTACTGAATTGTTTTAATTTTTCTACAGCAATTAGAATATAAAATGGCATCCAACAAAATTCTTAACTAAAAGCACATCTTACGACTTACTAAAGTCGTAAATCGAATGAGTCATTTAGTTTAGCGTGAGCAAGCTTAGAATTACTTGAATGAAATGTACACACAAAAAGACGTGCTTGATACTGTTTAATTCTTGTTATCGATTGACGTTTTAAGTAACTCGATATCTGCCCAATTTTCTTTTTATTATTGCGTTTATTCTGTTTTAGGTCAATTATCAAGAATTGCACCAAATAATGGCGATTCCCATGAAAGTAATATGTCGCAAAATGTCCAAACTTGCATCTTGGAAATTAATAGTACTGGAATTGGTATTAAACTACCAGATGACATTGTGTAAGGCCTTCATTCCCACACGCAATGCGCTAGACTTCAAACATGCATCACAGTAACAAAGAACACTCAAAGACATGAAAGTACGCAAGGACATGTACGTCGCGTAGGCTACATACCAACTCTGGCAGTCCTGCCTTGTGACACCATGATTTATTATCCTAAGCTAAAGTATAACTACTTACCATTGTTGAGAGACTTGACACCACTTAACAAGTTCCCAACTGTCTGCAGGGGGTATGCGACGTTTCGGTCTGGCCGCTACGGTCTGGTAGATTTGGTCTGGCCGTTTTGGTCTGGCCGATTCGGTCTTGGCCGTTTCGGTCTTGGCCGTTTCGGTCTGGGCCGTTTCGGTCTCGGGACATTTCGGTCTGGCTACGAAATCTTCCAGAAATCTTACATGTTCACATTTAATGTAAACATACTTAAATCAACGAGAAAAACTACAAACATGATCCAAGATCCAACAGTTAATAAGCATCAACATATGATTTTCATTATCATCAGCAAGAAAAGTAAATAATTACCGACATTTCGCAATTAAAGACAACTTCGTCAAAGTCATAACTACAATTCAGATTTGATCGCAATCATGTTTCCTCAAAGGCAATTAGTATAACACCAGCTAGAGTGACATTTCGCCTACCTATAATCATTTAATTAAACGAATGTAATAAGTTGTTTATGTACATAAATGTCGCGACAGAAATGTCCTCAGACCGAAACGGCCAGACCGAAATGTCCCCAGACCGAAACGGCTCAGACCGAAAAGTCCTGTTCCGGTCTGCAGGACCGATGTTCAAATGATGTGCATACCGCATGCGCATCGAAAACCAATATAAGACACGCGGATGGAATACCTTCAATTTTTAGACCTTGAAGTACTCACTTGCTAGTGAGTATCAGTCAGACCACACGCCAAAGAATCAACTACTTTTATGTCAACGAAGCGTTTCAATGAGTGAGCACAGAGCACCCACTTAGTTCCAATTGGAGATGGTATCTTTTACAGCGTACTGTGTATTGTTCACATATTACACTTTTCACCAATTTAGGGATTGGGCCCCCTAAATATTGGGGGCCCCTGACTGTAGCCTAGCCAGCAACCCCCATTAATCCGCCACTGGTTGCGTCTGTTGTTGACTGTCACATAACCCCTTGTACACAGTAAGACAGGTTAACAGCGTATCGATCAGCTAACTGTAATCCACACCTCCTCTGCCATGAAAAAATGATCAACTAACCCGTTGAAAACTCTTGAACGCCTGCGCCTGCCATGGATATTGGCCGGAACATTTCTGGCCATATCTCGCCAGCCGATATATCTACAGAGCTGTTCAAACCCTTTAAAGATCGGGAAAGTTTTCTCGTTTCGATTTTAAAAAATTGGAAAGTTTTGGATTTCGGGTTTTTTGTCGGTGACGTCATAATTAGGATGGGTTTTGGTGTTTTTTGGATGACGTCATCGGCCGAACCAATGAGCTGATTTTGTAGCTCAAAGTTTTATTGGATTTTAGGCTATGATATGAGTCTTTAGAGCCCTTGATTGACATCCACGCGTTTCTAGTTCCAAAATTATGTCTCAAAAACCGAAAATTAATTACTGCAGTTAATTCCCTTGTAGAGTAATTAATTATTTAGTTGTTTTTAAGTGCCTGGGCGATTCGCCAAGCAACGATTAATGCAAACAGGATGAAATTTGTCTGTAGCGGTTTCGCATAGCGATCCGTTTTGCCGCAAATCAAAGCTGGTGTTGCACATGAGCGTGAAAAGCTAACGGGGAACCCCGACGATGATTTAGGGCGTCGCTGTCCAGGATTCTCTAAAAATCCATCTCTTGGTGTAATCAAGTGCTCCCCAAACTAAATTAGGGCAAGCGAAGTCGGTTAGTTTCTTTGGCCCTGACCAGTCAGGTAATGATAGAAGAAAACCGTCTAATGTTTGTCATAATGCAACAGCACGGCGAACCGATCTTTGCTTTGCTCAACTGCTTCATATGTATCACGATTGCTCCACTAATCAAAACGATCTGGCTTGAAAGGTTTTAAACTCGTTGGTGGACTTACAAGTTACCGTACTTGAATATGAGTTGCCTGCTTTTGTACATCGTGTAAAAAGACAGAAACAAAAGTGGCAATCACGTGACTGCGGTTTCATGAAGAATGATATGCACAGGAGTTTTGCGAATGCACGGAGCAGTCCGTTGACTGGGAACGCTTCACAATTAGATGTGTTCTGGCTGAAGTATCAGCTCTAAAGCAATTACGCGTACTGAAGTTACCTTGACTTGTACAGCTATAACTTATTTATTGATGAAAGCATACTTGCAATATGAGCACGCGGTAAAACCTCAGGATGATTTGCAACATCTGGTCACAAACGACCGTAACTTGCTCAAAAAAATGGAGGGTTTAGTTGTCCATGACCAATACCACAAAAAAACAGCTATCGGTCGCAATGTAAGTCTTTGTTTTTAGCTTTCCAGGGGGGGTGAGCGATGCAAGCGTAGAATGATCGAATATGGGTCAAAAAATCAACGACGCATCACTTTTCACAATAATTTGTTTGTTTCTGATGAAGGTACATTTTGTGCTTGCTCTTGCAGTTAACACCTGTATGTGCTGTACTGGAAAGAGTAACATGCTCCGTTTACTTACAATCCACTTTCGAACATGAACCCACAATGACTTGAACTCTTTGTAGTCAAGTTTGCACGATTTGGTGACCTGAGTGAGTAAAACCAGTCAAGGAAATTATTCGATTGTTTTGCTGAGACTGTATAACACTGACGACAAAAAGCTTTGACCAATCTTGCAGGGAAAGAAATGTGGTTAATTTGCTGAGGTCAGCTAGAAGTAAACATTTCTAGCAAAATTGAAATGCATGAGGTTTGGAAATTTTTCCCTCATTTTCATCAGGTTTTTTACAAACACTGAAACACATGACAAGATGTCATGTTTTTCGACTATAAATGACAATTAGATGCCACTTTGCAAAAAAATTAATTTTACAAAGTTGAGAGAAATGTTAGATTATTATATCTATAGTTTCCCGCACAGCTCAACAAGTTTTATAAAAATGTCTACCCAACCATATACTATTCTTACACTCAATAGTTTTTTGGAGTAACGGAAGCTAATCTCTGCAACAATTAAACACGCTGTAAGAAAGTCTAACTATTCCTGAAACAACACGAAACATAATAAAACCAAGAAAATCGATGGAATTTTCAGGCAGGGTCGGAATTCCACAATCAGATGCGGAAGTGACAATGCGCAAAAGATGCAAATAAGTCATTCAGTGCTTAGAAAGTTGCTGGGAAACTTGAGCGCATGGGAATCACTTACAACAGTACTTCGCTAATTCGAAGGGGGTCAAACAATTACACTGCAACAAAAACGTTGGTGCTTTTTTCATCAGCAACGAAATCCCCGCATATCGGACGTTGTTTGTTTTTAAAAGTTAGGAAACCGTTTCGCACACTGGTGACAACTTGACATAAAAAACAAAAACACTTTACAGCAGGAAGCTATAGAAAATAACCGCCAAGCGACGACAAAAGGATACGTCCATGAGCGCCACCATGCTGCGACATCCTTCCACGTCTAAACCGATAGTTTGATGGGAACCTGCATCGAAAGTAAGCAACTGTTAACGGAATTAACTTCGAAGAGGAAACATTTTAGACTCTCATTGACAGCTCGCATGGCATGACTAACAACCATCGCGTGTTTGTGTCTCAAAATTCCTGTGCACACGAGCTCGCAACAGTGACTTTCACGCATGTCCATGATCGAAACCTTCAAAGATTTTCCGCTCTAGTTCCACAAACAATTTTGATGCACACATCCCTATGTATTGCCAGCAAAAGGCGTGGCCAGCATCTGCAACGAAAACAATCCGTCCTGCGCATTGCCACGATGCTGCTGCCGGATTCCCCTCACCGAGGTCACCGAGAGTTAAACGTGCTGTTTTGATGCAGCGCAGGGCATGGAAGTGCCGCTTGCTTCAACAGTGTTGCCAGTTTGGCGGTTTTCCCGCAAAATTGGGCTGTTTTTAGTTGCGTTGCGGGAGATTTTTTGCTGTTGCTGGTTGCATTTTTTTGGGCAAGTTTTATCAAAGCGCATGCGTTTTTTTGGGCTGTTTTTGCGAAAGATTTTTCTTTCAAAGATTATAGTTTTTGTCAATTTTGCTGAAGTAGTGAGGTTTGTTTTGACTTGAACTAATGTGATCGCCGACTTTTTTCTTTCGTTTGTGCTCTCTTGGTGTGAGATCTAATAGATTAAGCTTCGATATCACGTGATCGTGTGTGTGTGATCCCATGGTCAACAGTGTTGATCTCATTCTCATTTCAGTTTGTGGAAAAGGATGTGGTGTTGCTGTGGTCACATCATACGGGTATGCGACTTTTCGGTCTGGCCAATTCGGTCTTAACCGTTTCGGTCTGGTCCATTTCGGTCTGGGCAGTTTCGGTCTGGGGACATTTCGGTCAAACTATGAAATCCTGCAGAAATTTTACATGTTNACATTTAATGCAAACATACTTAAATCAACGAGAAGTTTAATTTAAAAAATCTGCAAACATGATCAAGATCCAACAGTTGATCAGCATCAANATATNATTTTTATTATCATCATCAAGCGAATTAAATCATTATCGACATGTTGCAATTAAATANAAATTCTTCAAAGTCATAACTACAATTCAGATTTAATTGTNATCATGACTCCTCAAAGGGAATTGGTATAGCACCAGCTAGAGTGACATTTCGCCTGCCTATAATCATTAAATAAACGAATGTAATAAATTGGTTATGTGCAGAAATGTCGTGACCGAAATGTCCCCAGACCGAAACGGCCAGACCGAAATGTCCCCAGACCGAAACGGCCCAGACCGAAACGGCCAGACTGAATTGACCAGACCGAAAAGTCCTGTTTTGCATCATATTGTCCATTACTGTGGTTGGTAATCGATACTACGAGTACAGCTTATACGCATGCAAGACGTATAGCCACAATTGTCGGCTGCCACAGGAAAAGCCGCCACAGCGCAACTCGCCATATGTTTGTTTCTGCGGAGAGAGTGTACGGTATTACTAATATAGCATATGCTTTTGCTGCAGACGACAGTGCGTGATACTGTTAATTCAGTTAAACAGCAGTGTACAATTATCAGAGTTTGATGAAGGATTTGATATGAAGCTTTCGGTTAAATGGGCCCAGAATCACAAGCGTTGCGCCTATTGCGAAAAGTGAGAAAAGGATTTCAAGTTGAACGGCTGGATACAAAAAACACTTACAGACAAAAATAACAAAAAACTTATTATAAATGGTGCCGATGTGAAACAAGAGCACATTCCAATGATTTAAATTTTAAAGAATTTGGAACTGCGAAACACAATAAAAATGCAACACCATTTTCATCTACGCGTAGTCTGTTTGATGCTAGCTCTACCAGAGTCGTAACAGCCTACAGACAGTGTTAAATCTGCAGATTTATCCTACAAATCGCCGCGCATATTGCTTGCCATTCTAATATAAATGATGCAGGCTTACATTGCCCTAAAGAATTACCAGGCAGGAGTTCTAGATCGGAACAGGACATTTCGGTCTGGCCGTTTCGGTCTGGGAACATTTCGGTCACGACATTTCCGCACATAACCAACTTATCACATTAGTATATTCAAATGATTATAGGCAGGCGAAATGTCACTCTAGCTGGTGCAGAGGTGTACAACCTTTTTGCCATTGCCGGCCGCATTACTTTTTATTTATATGAAGTACGGCCGCCAATGAGTTTGAGTTATATTTATGAGATAGGTTTAATTGAAAAATAGGTTTTATTCGGTATATGTCGTTTACTTGTGCCTAAAAGTATAATAAAATGTCAAGTATTTTAACGAATTTTTAACGAAATTACGCATCATTATGACTGATTTTCTTGCCTTGCGTTTGTTTTGCTCCAAGAGACGCCAGCACGGCCGTCAAATTCGTATTTTAAATTACATGTGGACGGCCGCAAATTTCATTATCGAAGGTCGCATGCGGACGTGCGGCCGCAGGTTGTGCACCGTTGTGTTATACCAATCCCTTTTGAGGAGTCATGATTGCGATTAAATCTGAATTGTAATTATGACTTTGAAGAATTTGTATTTAATGGCAAAATGTCGATAATTACTTAATTTGGTTGCTGATGATAATGAAAATCAATGTTGATGCTGATCAACTGTTGGGTCTTGGATCATGTTTGTANTTTTTTTAAATGAAACTTCTCATTGATTTAAGTATGTTTGCATTAAATGTGAACATGTAAGATTTCTGCAAGATTTCATAGTCTGACCGAAATGTCCCCAGACGGAAACGGCCCAGACCGAAACGACCCAGACCAAAACGGCTCAGACCGAATCGGCCAGACCGAAAAGTCGCGGACCCATTCTAGATATTCCCGATATCAGATCAAACGTATTCTTTGTTGTTTTGACAAATTGAAGTTGCAATTTCAAATTGCAAAAGATAAAGAAAACAGGACGCTTTTTCTCTTTATTCATTAATGCACATGCTTGACACAGTATGCACCAGCGTTTGCTGATGTTGGCATTTTATTTCGGAACAGGACTTTTCGGTCTGGCCGTTTCGGTCTGGGCCGTTTCGGTCAGGGCCGTTTCGGTCTGGGCCGTTTCGGTCTGGGCTGTTTCGGTCTGGGCCGTTTCGGTCTGGGCCGTTTCGGTCGCGGG
>JGI24158J21664_10007913_pt1 | contig 14131 bp, 8 predicted proteins | sample Ectturendosymbi3_FD_21664 | JGI IMG/M metagenome (IMG submission 21664) | reverse complement strand
CTGATACGATGTATTGATAATTATTAGCAGCAATTATTGTTGAACTTGAAGGTTTGCCTACTTTGTCGAATTTAAGACATTCACGATTACTGTCCCAGTGTGTCCGTTTAACTGAATTTTCCCTTACGTCTTTCATTTTTTAATATTTTCAAACAAATATTTAATAAAAACTCCCTCTAAAAAACCAAGAATTTTAAACTAAGAGATATTTCAGGACGCAAATGCTTATAGTGCACCGCAAAGGTGTGCTGTGGATTTTGCTGATTGTTAAACTTGCGCCGTGAGCTGATACAAGGTCGAATCAAAAATGAGTTTAGGATTAGCGAACATACCCAGAAATCCGGAGATTTCGAAACATACAGGAGAAACTAACCACTGGCAGTATTTCGGCAATGCTTTAAAGCAGTGGTCGCCGTCATGTGGCACGTGTGAATTATTTCCAAATGTTTGTATTAGCCTGAAAATATTCTTGACAATTTCAGCTACAGTAGCATATGCTGAAAGATTTTTCAGCAAGCTTAAACTTGTAAAAAATTATTTGCGGTCTGCTATGTCACCAAGTCGACCTAACAAGATTAAACATTGAGTCTAGCATTGCCAGACAAGTTGATAGTGTTATGAGAAATTTTGCGAACAAGAATACCAGAAAATCGCTTATATAATAGTTAAATGATTTTTTTTCTAATTTTTTCCTAGATTAGATTTTACCATGAAAATTTAGAAGTCATGTTTAAAAACTGGTAATATGGTCACATTTCTTGAGTACTCTTATGTTTTAACGTATTGTTTCATATGATCCATAAACGAGCACTTCCTGTTGAAGTATGATGCACATTAATTAGCCTAAATTTTTATTTGTTTCAAAATAATTTTGCAAGTCTTAGTGGCCCCAAATGGGTTTTGTTCCTCCTAAAAAAATTTAAGAGGCCCTATAGGCTACTGGCTCACTGCTCCACGTAAATATCCATCTGTCAACCGCCAAACCGAGTAACGCACTTCACAAAGAACAGGTTCACTTCGGTGAGAATAAGTCTAAAGATAAGCGGAGTTTTCTAACGCTGGGCTACGTTTTTTGGAGAAAGTTCAAGCCGAATTGGACAATCTCCCGGTGCGTGTGTTCATTAATTGCCTTTTCAACTTTTGAGACGCCTCAGACACGTTAAAAAGACAGTTCAAGCCAAAGTTTCACGGTATCCACCGCGCGATTCTTTCGTTTCATATACAAATCGTAAGCCACTGAGAAACTTATGCAAAGATCGACTTTTAAAAAATTCTTTTGTAAGACGCCGCAAGTTACATTTTGACTGACCCGTAAGACACCCGCAATTATGAAGCGCGTTCATTTCTCAGCGGCCGGCTAGCCTATTTGCAAAAAAGCCTGATACAAAATAATCCATTTTCAGGACCGGGTGAAGCTGAACCAGCTCAGCAACCTGCTCCACGATGCTCTCATCGCAACCGAGAACGTCGACAGATGCGCGATCATTGAACGGCGGGACGGCGAACAAAAGGCCGGATCGCCCGGTTTTACGGTGAGAGTCGCGCTCGCTGGAGGAGCACGCCATCGCGGTGTTGCTTAGCAACGATTAATGTTACGCAAACACTTCGACTGGTGCTCGTTTGCAGCTGACGGCGGAACAGATCGCCGCCTTCGCCGATTACTTCAAGCGGTGCGCGACTATTCGGAAGGAAGGTCTTTTTTTCGACGACAAGAATTACAAATGCGTCCGCGCCGACAAGAACTCGATCTACGCGAAATCGGTAAGGCTTGTCAGGAGCGAAAATTTTCAAACGGGAGTGGCCGCGCTTCGGTGGCTTCGACGGAAGCCACGTGACCTTTTAACGCTTCATAAGTAACGGCGGTGAGGAATCCAACATGCGATGAACAGCGCTTGTAACAGTGGTTCTTAACCGGGGGCACGCTTCCCCAGGGGGGGCGTCAACCCACATCCAGGGGGCGCAAGTTCTTGCGCGCTTTACAACATGGCAAGTTTTTGAATGGGAAAGTGTTCCCGTTCAATTTACTCAGGTAAAGTCAGGGGGGCTTGAAACACAGGACAATTACTTCAGGGAGGCGTTTTAGAGAAAATGTTAAGAACCACTGGTCTCTCGCAGCAAATTTCCCAAATCGTGTGACTTTTAGAACGCGAAATAAACGGCCAGATTCGACGTGAACGGGCACTGCCAAAAAATTGTCCCAGCCCATCTCGCAAAGTAAATTATCGCAGCCCTCTCGCTGCTGTTGCATGTTTTGAGATTGCAGCGTTTATTCCGAACAAATAAAAACGTTGTAAACTGAAATCCCCGGTGGTTACAAACGTGCCAAACGAAAATGACTGGCGATTACGCAATCACACGAAAACTGGTTGTGATCAAGCGAACAGAGCATTGCGTGTGACGTACAAAGAGGTCAAGCTCTATCTACTGGTCTTATAAGCCAGTGTTTTGAGGAACGTCCAGGTGCATCGTTATTTGCAGCAATTTGCAATCGGAAAACTTCGGATAAACTTCCCATACCCGCTGTTACGATTTGAGCAGATCGAAATAATAATAAAAAGATAACCATTATTCCAAGGCCGACATTTTTAGCTGTAACTGAATCGGTTAAGTTGGAATCTTTCAATTGACAGCCTTCAAATTACGCCAAAACGTCTTTTGAGCAACGCGACTTGGCCTAGCGACTTGTTACGAAGGTAAAACCTTCTGACGGTATACAATGAAACGATTGCTTAGTTCGCAACGCCGTGCTCTGGTGATGGTTGTGGTGAGAACACGGATAAGTTTGGCCCAGGTTCCACGCGAATCTAACCGGTCGCGCTTGTGCTTCCAGCTGAAACCGGACGAAGGCGGCCTGGTCGTGGTCCGAACCAACACAATGCTGGTTATTGCCACGTACTCGAGCAAGATGCTGGCGTCCGTCTGCATTGAGGCGATCGAGAAGCTGGCCGACTACTTCCGCGAGAAGGGCAGATAGAAATCACTTCTTCAGCGACGACAGGTGCGCGTGCAGCGACGGCGTCTTTCGCGCGAGCATCAGCACGTCCTCGGCGCCGATTTTCTTCCTGCGCGCGTGGCGAGCGAACATCTCGGCGTCGGTAGCGAAGGACTTGGACTGCCTGCGCAATATCGCGGCTGTCGTGAGCGCTGGAAAGATCGTCAATCAAGCGGAGCGGAAGTGAGGAAATAACATCAATGAAGCATTGATGAGGAGCGATGGAGCGTTTTTGAATGAATTCCCAAAAAGAATACGTTATTTACTACTTTTAGCACTGCCTAGCTTTGCATGTGAAATATGGCGTTAACTTTCATGGTCTACCGCCTGTGGTATAAAACCTGCATGGAGCTTGAACCAATCGGTCTATGAGCGACAACAAATATCGGTTGCCGAATCGCCTTTCCAGGAGATCAAGAACGGCAACAAGCCTTTGCAAGGCTTATTGTTTCACAATCGCCGTGAACGTGCAAAAGGTTTCATTAAATTTCTTCGCAAAAAGTTTCATCGAATGCAATTTCATTGAATACTTATTTTAATTCCATTAGAAATGAAAACAGGGAACCGACCTACTTCTCGCTTATTGATTAAATACAATGAGGACATGTCTGGAAAAATCCCAATTTTAGTTCCAGAGAAATGAAAACAAGGAACCGGCCGTGTGTTTGTGCTTCGCCCGTATTAAATATTTCCAGACATGTTCAGGTTGCCAGACGTCCTTAACCGCCAAGCACTGTCGTTTAATTTGCTATCAAAACGTGTTATGTCCTTGATTCTTGAAAAACATCTTGTTGCCCTTGAGTATTTTCCGGCGTCCTTGAAATTTCCTGAATAGTTTTAAATTGTTCATTTTTGAACTATTGATCAGATTGAAGAATCAATAATAAACAATGGAAACGAACAGAACAATATGTAGATTTGTTCCATCTTTAAACAGTTGTGTAGTGAAAATTAAACTATTCAAGAACGGTTGTGTTGTCATAATACGTTTTGTTTAGTTTTCAGTTTCGTACATGGTTAGCTAAGCACTGTCTGTAGAAAGAAATCTTTTCTCAGCAAAGCATGAGACACTAATATCTTACAGGGCATATATTTCGTCTGCAAAGTAGGCATCATTAGCTCTTATTCAAATAGAATCTACCTGACTTGACCATACGTCAAAGCTTGCCGAAAGGGTGAATGAAAGTAGCCATGGGCGGCAGCAGAAATTTTTCCAGACGGGGGAAGCGTCGACATTTTGCTTATGTTTTTCAGGTTGCTGACGTTGCAATGCAAATGGACATTCACAAAACGCTTTACTGTTCCTACACCACAAAGAGAATGCGCCATGAAAGCATGCGCTCCATTCCCATCTATTTAATCTTTAAGCGGAGTGGTATGCGAGTTTGTCAGAAAGATGTACTTTCTGTCATCTGTTACCGCTTTTGCTGAATTGTCGCATAAATGTTACCATTGTGAACTGCATACAACTGAGTCTGAAATGGACTTGAACTATCAACAACTACGCTTGCGGTTCTCTCATAAGTCTGTGCTAGTGGAACAGAACTCACTTCTGAAATCGTTTGTCCGGATTATTTTTTGCACTTCGACTACCGGAAATGCTTTTTCTTTTATAAACTGTTTAATGTCTGTTTTTGCAAGCACTTTCTACAAATAAGTCATAATTTAAAAACAATTAACATTAGCAGTGAAAAAACAAGAAAGTTAGACACTCTCGCAAAAACTGTTTCAAACAATGAGGAATAGACTTGATAAGTTAAGAACTTACTAAAATTAGACAGAACACTTACACGCACAAGTAAAAACTGAGCAGTTGAATCGTGAAAACTCACCACAGCAATTCCAGCTTTGCACTTAAGACGTTATACCACAAACCTTTCATAGAGGTATTTCTAACAAGCCACGTAGTTTTATGCTGTGTGAAAAGAAGCCTGCATAAGTGTAGCTTAATAATAAGCTATTCACTCAGGCACATTGGTTGCACACACAAGCTCACACTATAATGGATTTTTCAAACTTGTGGAAGCGGAAATATTGCTACAAATTCACCCACCCTTGCTTCTTTTCACACAATATAATACAACGTCTCTTACCGTTATCAGCAGTCACGGTTTCGCTACATCACCTACCAAAAATGTCTAAGGTCAACAGTCACACGCAGAAAAACATATTAACTATCGTAACTTGAAGTAAACCTTTGATGGTTCGTTGCCATGTTATTGTTACGCTACAAAGAACCAGTGGCGTAACCAGCACAAAAATTTCGGGGGGCCAAAATGTTTCATTTTAGGCGAATAACACTATTTTGCTTAGAAAAACACCTCTCAAAACACAAAATGACTATATTTTCTAAAAATTTTGGAGGGGTATGGCCCCTTTGGCCCTCCCTGGCTAAGCCTATGCAAAGAGCAACAGTAGAACAACGCGCTCGCAAGTTTCGCAACGTCAGTCTGCAGACGAAGGAGAGGACATGAGTGAACTGCAAGCTCATCACTGCATCACACCAGAATGGTGAAACTGGTTCTTTTGCAGTGTGAGTGCCATACCGATAAATCAAGTGGCATTGAAAGAATTGAATCAATTAACTGTAATCAAGATGCTGACCAGGCATGGGGTAATCGTAATCGATTACAGTGTTTTGAGTAATCGTAATCGACGATTACTTTCGCGATTAAACATGGAAATCTTCATCCTACATCACTGTTCGATGAACCGCCGTTTTGGTGGCTATGTTTCCTTCTTTATCATAGTTTGTTATGGTCATGTTTGAGGGGGGCCATTAGCTTCCCCTCAAACATAACTATATTTTCCTCCTTTCCACAACGTTGATAAGTAGCATGTCAACAGAGATCATACACGGATACTGGTAAAAAAAACCTCAACGAATCCAGTCAGCTTTTGTCAATCGTTGACGTTTTGTCCAATAGGCAGATGCGTAGCAAAATTGACATCACTGTTCATTTCATTTCAAATGAAAAACATTATGCTATGTTGCGCTTGCAGACAATCCAAAAGACATCACACAGCTGAAAACAACGTACCGCGCAGTTTGAAGAAATAGTCAGCAATTTTGAAATTACTGACATACGACTTTTCAGCGTTGCTGGGCGAAGTTTAAGCCTGATAGATGTTTGACTGATAAAAGATTTGAAGCGTTAATGCTTATCAGCTGTAACAAACATTCAAAAATTTGATTATTTTTGTTTAATCAATATTGAAAGTGTTTGTTGCAGTGGCGTAATTGACGTAGGGCGAGGGTAAGTTTCCCTTCTCTGGCAAGGGTTAAATATAAAAAAAACGAGTCACAACTTGACTTATATTTCGGTTTTAGTATTATTTTGGTTTTCAGTAAGTTGTCGTTTTTTTGCGTTTTTCGGTAAGTTTCAGAGATGCGTACTGGTCATTGGCAACGGCACTCACTCCACCACCTCAGCAAAAATTGTAACCCTAAGCCGAAGAAGTTCAAGCGTGTGGTCGTAGCACGAAGATGTACAAACGCTTTTGAACTACATTTAACAAGCTACCGATTTGTTTGAAGAAAGTTAAGACCACAGCATCGTCCTTTGCTGTGTAAAAATTAATGACGTTCCAAATGCATCTGCATAAGTTTAAATCGGTTCAAAATATGGTGTTAAAAGTTAGTTCATAGTTGTCAAAACTATGCTAACTATCAGGTACGCATGGCAACGACGCAATAAACAAAAAAGTGTTTTAAAACGCAAATTTTTCGAAAAACGTTTCAACGTTTGAACAAAGGTGTTTCGTTATGGGCAAAAACATTGTTTTGGGAAAAATATATTTTTCTGAACAAAGATAAATGTATGAGAAAAAATAAAATGTAAAAAAATTGTATTCTTTATTAATTTCGTGTTTTAAAGCTCGATATTCTATACTCAAGCATAATACAGTTGACAGGTTAAAGATTAAAAACACTACTACAAAATTGCTGAACTTACTTAGAGACAGCATCGGACACAGAAAATTTTTTTTGGGAGATAATTCCAATTGCAACACCATATTAAAGCGGATTTAAAGTGAGCAATACTCCGGGGAGTATTTTCCTTTGATTTAGGGTTTTAGTATAGGCCTAGCCATTCACATTCGGGTTCACCATCATTCCTCAAGTTTTTTTTCTGAGTGTTGGCTGGTGGGTCCCCCAAAGTGGCCAGTGGGCTTCTTTCAGCTAAGTTTCCCCCTGGCTCAAACTTCTATTATGCAACTGGTTTGTCATCTGCACAAACATCTCAGTCAACTATTGATGTGTTTTTTCTTTTTTCAGGTGCTTAATCCTTACAGAGTGGCAATTTCGTTTATTGCATTCATTCATATCGTATGTTGTCTCAAAATATAGGCCTGCTTACTTCAAAGCTTGCAAATGGGTTTTTGTTTTCTTTCTGAGAATATTTCAAGACAAATGTAATCGCGATTGTAATCGTGATTACTTTTAATGTAATCGTAATCGATTACATTGTTATTTTGCTTATTCGTAATCGTAATCGAGAATGTGGCAAGTAATCGTAATCGATTCCATTGTGCTGTAATTGCCATGTCTGATGCTGACTTCAGATTTTCTAAAAATTTATGGTTCTTAGCCTCAATTTCCAGGAGGTAAATGCCCGTTTTTTTCCCGCCCTGCAGCAGGCCCGTAGCCAGGTCTTAAGATTTGAGTGGGAAAAAATACGTTTTCAGAGGAACAATAATTTTTAAAATTATTATGTGTTTTAATAACGATTTTTAAAAACACAACAATTTGGGGTGAAGAAAATTTGGGGGAGCACCGTCCCCGAATGTCCCCCGTGGCTACGGGCCTTCCCTGCGGACGCCCATGAAAGCTGCTCACCGTATTTCTTTGCGAAACAAAATGTCCTTGAAAAAATTTCAAATTATCCGGCAACCCTAAGACATGTCCTCATTATATTTAATCAATAAGCGCAAAAACTATTGACGGTTCCTCTATGTGCAAAAGACAACTCATTCTCCAATCAAAAAATCCTCTTATCTTCCCATGTCATGGTATACACGTGGGGCTGAAGCGAACGGCCCGGTTGTCTTGTCAAACCGCCTCAGAGAGGAAGTGAACCTTAGATTGATCGATGGAGGAAGTCGTTGACGTCATAGCGCTAGCACGCTGGGCGTTTCGGCCAAAGAGTGCTCTCACTTCCATATGTATGGAAGTCGCTTTTATGTTTTGCTTTCTGTCATGTTTTCCTTTCTCCTTTGTTTGGCCGCCTTCTGTTCGCATGTAGTGGTAGCTATCGCATAGCCACTACAGGGCGGTACCAGGACAAGCCAGTTGGAGATGGCAAAATCAAGAAAATTCGCAATAACCCCAATGCATTTACTTTGCCAAATTGTGAAATAAATTTAACTTAAATTGACACCCTTTTTCATTCACTGCGACACACAGGTAGTGCAAGATCACTGCTCCTTCGCATTTGATCAATAATTAAGGAGTCGGCAACCTCAGTGTCCCAGAGATTCATAGAGAGTTTTAAACGTGTCTGAATGCAAGCCCATTGGAGAATGTGTTGTTTAAGAAACTTTATTGAATGACCTACTTTTTAAGATAAAATGAACATGTACGCTTTGAAACAAAAAATATCAGAATGCTCAATAAACAAAAAATTACGTTTTGTTGCTTGAAAAGAGGTTGACAACAATTACGAAGCGAATCTGGCACGGTAGCAACAAGCACTGACCTCTCAGAGCTTTTCAGTTACTACCGGCAGGGGCCTTTTCGCAGCAAACGATCAGCCACCAATCCTTTGTCTACAAATTATACCGCTGTAGTTTGCATTTAAGTATATCGTTTTTTTGAAGCTTTCCCGTCGTGCAATACAACGTACTCAATATTCTTCTACTGAAGCTATACACTGCAGTGTGTCGCACAAAGAGTGTTGGAGATGTTTGGGAAACACAGAGTTTGCAAAAAAAAACAACAATACAATGAGATCATATTGCTGGAACAAAGTTCTTTCAGATTTGAACTCGCGATAACTTGTCACGCAAAGAAATGTTAGTTTAATCACATATCGCGTCATGCAAAGGGAAATAGTCCTTTTCATGTTTTTTTCTTCGGTGGTGATATTCAGTCCAGCTGGCAAAACGATTTGATCACAATTCATAACGCTGGATATCATGGCAATGCCCAAATTTAACAGAAAACCCATCTCCCTGTTTACAAAATCATCGAATCGCCATGTGGTAAATCAAGCACCCTATGATAAAATTATATCGTCTTGATAAAGAAAAACAATTGATGCAAAGTTCTTGCCAAACAAGACTTTGTCAACCCCATGGTCAAACATTAAAAAAGTTTCAGTTGTCTGATGATTATGCTGTTCCGCCACAACTAAATATAATAGATCTGTGAGTATGTGTACTGTCAATTGTAAGCTTCAGCTCAAAGTAACAGTGTGAGACCGAAATGACGTGCAGCAGACATGATGCAAGCCTATATTCATATACTGGCAATGAAAATGGCATGTTCAATAAACAAAGCAGTCGCATCCACATTTGCTAATCGGTTGATTTCAACAATAGCAAAAGTAGCCACTGAACAAAATTGCAGACATTATATAATTTGGCATCAATAATCACATGAAACTAAGGGGACCAAACATAATCTGTCATCTGTTTTCATGAGGTGTTTTCACAACAGCACTACAAAATAGCATGGAGACATTTAGTTTAAGGAAAGTTGTAAACAAAGTTGCTTTCTTGCCACAGAAGTGTGCACACATACATGACAAAATTACTTCTGAATCATAATATTTTTCTTGTATATATATTTTTCTAAATCTATTTGAAAAACACAAAAATATTCATTTGAGTTTGAACTTCACATTTGATTGAACCTGCTCGCACTAACAAGAAGAATTTCACTAACACCTAAATATCAAATCATAACTTCCACAAGGAGATTCGCTTTCAATACATTTATCTCATAATACAACCACTAAATTTGAAATTGTATCTAATCAACATAATTTTGTCAAACATACAGCACATCAAAAACAAACTACTTTTTATTGCGTTTTTATTTAAATTATTCATTCAAATACTTCATGTATAACAATAATCCATTTAAAAGCAAGAAGCCACGCCAAAAGAACAATTATGTTTTTACCTTTTGAAACCTGCAGTATCTTGCAGTAAGGAAGGGTGGTCAGAATAGTCAATGGGCAAGCACATCATTTTGTGTGAAAAACTTGTCAGACTGCCTAGATACTTAGCAATCAATAGGCCACCTTTCAACTTTACAGTTTTTAGTGTGATACATACAAGTAAACTTTTATAGAAGGAAGTCACATTGTTTCAATAATTGTTTTGATACTTTTCAACTTGTAAGATGTGTAGCATTGTTTTTGTAACTCCAATACTACTTTTGTCTTTGTGTGTAGTGAAAGGGTCTTCCCAAAATGCAGAGAAATTAATTTAATGCAGCTGTTTACACACACTTCTTGAACTTCAGGGCTGTCTCAATCTTCAGTAGCAACTGTGACTTCCGTCTATAAATGGGGAAAGTCACAGTTGCTACTGAAGATTGAGACAGCCCTGAAGTTCAAGAAGTGTGTTCAAACAGCAGCATTAAATTAATTTCTCTGCATTTCAGGAAGACCCTTTCACTACACACCAAAACAAAAACAGTATTAGAGCAATAAAAGCAAAGCTACACTTTTCACAAGTTGAAAATTATCAAAACAAATATTAAAACAATCAACAGCCACTTTTCCATGTATGAACACACCACTTCGACGTTTTCTGAACTACATTAAGACAATGATTGTTGAAAACACAAAACTACTACAGGTATAGGAGGGTGGAACAGCTTGGAAACAAAACCTTGAAAAGGCAGTTTCACCTGAATGCAATTTCAGCAAGTGTGGCAATGGAATGTTTGCTAAAGACAATTCCGGTGTCTTGGGAAATCTCTTCACAAATTCGACCCGTTGTGTAATGTATGACCTGAGCAACATATATCAAATTAATTTACTGAGGTTGAAAAAAAATATTTGTTCAACAGCTTACTTGCTTCAGTTTCTGTTCTTCTGAGTCTCCCTCCATAATTGTTCTGCTAACCAAAAAAGCACTCAGTAATATGTCCCTTTCTCTTACTTTGAACTAATACCTGCAGAACAGTACAAAACAATTACACAGACTACCTCAATAAAATTATCTCAACACTTAAGATTTACTTGCACACAAACACGAAACTCATACAACAATTGGAAGCTTTGCAAGCATACTAAGTGCCACAAATTGTATTTCATTAACAACAATTGCTTTGATATGGGAAAATGCACTAAAATTGATTAATTAGAATTTGTGGTTAATGCACACGACCACAGATATACATATAGTGCCCAGAAATTAACGAAATTTGAAAATTTAACAGTTTATATTGACAGAGTGTAATGAACTCAAAGTAGCACATTGAAGGATGGCAATAGATTAGTGGTACTACCTCCACCTTTGAATCAAAACGTTGGTTGGTGATTCATAGCTGCTGATGTGATTGTTGCAGTTACTGTAGGGCAAGAAATTTTTTCCCAAAAACACCCCAGCAAAAACAAATTAGGCTTTGGCCAGCTGCTGCCACCAACCTGGAAACAGGTCTTGCTTATGTGTTGTGTTAAGCAAGGGAAGTGCCTCTACTTCGTTCCCTGGGCATCGGAAGGATTTTTTCCATCGAGGGCCAATGGTGTATTTTTCCAAGCGCCAAAAAGATTTTCCCAGGGGGGCCAAGAGTGGTACAATTTCATTTTACCCACTCTAAATTAAGAGAACAACAATTTTGGCTAAAAATAAAACGGAAGATGTCAAATTTAAAAATCCAGGGCGGACAGAATCCCTGCCCCCATTTTGACGCCTATGCTTGGTGCTATTAAGATCAAAATTAAAAAAATGTGAGCCTGAGACATTTCTTTCAGTAATTATGATAAGTTGGACATATTTTCCTTATCTACGATAGAGCTCAATTGGTAAACATAATCTTTTCACAAATCTACACTTCTTTTAAACAATCTTTTCAACAAAACCTAGCCTTGAGTAAATACCGTCTATACTTTCTATAAATTATTTATTTTTCATTTAAACATCAATATGATACCAATTGCTCTAAATACAAGTATATACTGTTTCTTATCAATGATTGTATTCTTAATGACATCACTTATGGACTTAAGTAATGATGGTTCATGATCAAATTAACTTTAGCAACACACCTCCGCAATTAATAACTATATGTACATCTGTCTGAAAATAACATTTATGCTTATTTTTTGAAATTATGACTGGGACTTTTCAAAAATCTTCATTTTTCCTCTGTTATTTAAAGCTCTTGTATGACAGTGACTAATTGCAGTAGTTGCTGTTGTGTTGTCTTGGTGTCTGTTTTCTCCAGCATTCCCAACGCTTAGCAAACTAATCCTTCAGTGTGCATCATGGTGCTTTATGATGTTTGTTTTTTCTAAAAAATGAGATGCAAAAACACTTGAAACCTTGATCAAAACAATTTACATGCTTTTGTGAACATCCCCATTCGATAATTTTAGCGATTTACTTTGCAACTTCACGTTAAATGTCTTCAGTGCTGAATTATTTTTTGACAATGAGTGAATGAAGTTACAGCTGGTTTGTGTTGTTTCAGTGTTTGGCATCTCCCTGTGTTGTCCGTGCTTATCAATTAACACTTGCTCTGCATTGTGCTGTGACTAACCATTTTTGTGTTAATTTTGAGTACCATTGTGATATGGACCACAAGTCTGACACAAAAATTAAAATAATTAAACTCACTCCCATAACAATAATTGTCCCTACACAAACATACTACAAATGCTTGGTACTTCTACCCAGGTTGGTTGTGGCAGTGTTCCATATAAAGTGTTTATGTCTGCAGCCATATGAGAAACTCCAGCGATACAAAAAACAACTAGCAATGGCAAAGCAGTAAAATCTGCTTGCAAAGTGTTTTACTAGGATATTGATTTTGTGTCAATTCCGCATTTTCAATCCCGTAAATTGCAAGGCAGAGCTTACAGGTGAAACGATGAAACACTAAAGCAAGACTTCAGAGAACATTCATGCCACGTACAGTTTAAAACACACGGTAAGGCTTTTAGCATTAGGGAAAACATGTGGACTGTAGTTTAAAACAAACACCATGACCATTATGTTGTTGTCAACAAAACTGAAAGACTAAGTCAGCACCAATTGTTGCAGTTTGGAAAATTCTGGAACAACAATTATAATATAATTATATATCCTAAGTCAGGTTTTGCAACATATTCCGCAAATCTCTTGCGGGCTGCAAGTGGCAACTGGTGCTCTCAAATTAGTCAAAATGTTCATATATTTTCAGTTTAAAAAGAACCATGCTTGGGCGTGTTTCATTTTTTGATGACATAACAGTGCTCAGCACTTTATCTAATTGCAATCAGATTGGATGTGTGGTTTTTTCAAGGAATAAGGAAAATGTCACTTGGGTATTTTAGATGCTGACGTTTGGGTATTATTTCTTGCCCTCAATTTTTTTTATAGAAAAAGTAAGTGTCATTCATATACTGATAGGTATAAACACAACTGTCCTTGCTCTGCAGACATTTTTAAAGCCTTGGTTACTGTTGAAGTTATTTGAATTGTCAAGAACTACTGAGGTAAAACAATTAGAGAAGCATAGCTTCAAGTCTTAAAGTAGCAAGGTAAAGCAACCAGGGGCAATAGATTACATGCCATGCTCATTTTTCTGATACAAGATTGCACTATTCTTATACAGTGACATTTCAATTTCACTTGTGGTGACTATCACAGTCATTTTTGCACCTGGGCACCATCTACTGGTGGCCAACTTTGAATACATGGTGCTATCTTATGGACATTGCATTAAAATAATAAATAATCATATTTTATTGCAGACTCATGGTCCATATCACAGACACGAGAGCACAAAAAGTGGTTAGCTATACATCAGCGCACATTACAGAAACGGTGTTTGCACATGACCAACATTGGGAGGAGCAAAGTACTTCATCCTCATCACAGCTGCATCGTCATTCGCAAGAGCACAGAAAATGGATAACCATACAGTAGCGCATCACACAACCGGTGTTAGTACGTGTCCAACCTTGAGAGGAGCAA
>JGI24158J21664_10007912_pt1 | contig 14131 bp, 13 predicted proteins | sample Ectturendosymbi3_FD_21664 | JGI IMG/M metagenome (IMG submission 21664) | reverse complement strand
GCAACACAAAAATTCAGGAATTTATTAACAGAACCCGACAAGTAAAAACTACAACTGTGAATATATTTTTTGTGAAGAAAAACAGAAAGTAGGTCTCTTCGCGTACCACCTTGAAGGTCTTCGCTTACCACTAGTGGTACGCGTACCACAGTTTGAGAACCACTGCATTAGACAGTTGCTACACGCTGACGAAATCGTACAATAATTGATTGACGCCACTGCGCAAAAGATATTTTATTAAGCTGGAATTGCGAAAAGGTTCTTTACAACACCGTCTGCACATCAAAAAACAACGCAATTAGCAATTTATTAGAATTAGTCCTGATGCTCTTACGGTTTCTTTAAAGTTTTTCTGCTTTTGCGAATTTAGCCGGAGCAGACATTCATAAAATCTGAACGTTTTTTAGAACCTGTTGACAATGGCTACAGCATTCATTGGTTGGAAAGAAACGCGAAGATTGAACGCCTCAAGAAACATTTCACGAAAAAAATCACTTCAACGCGAAATGCACTTATTCAAGATGACAGCCATGATGAAGTTAGGTTACGTTTCGGCAACAGGTGCTTTTCTTGGCAATGAATACTCATCTTACTGAGTGTGCTTCACTTTATCGAGAATATCATAAAGAGCTAGGCACATTCCAGAACGTGGGTACGGGGACGTGGGAAAATTTAAATTTGTTGCAACCACTCCGCTGGCGTTGCGCTGAAATGCGCGGTTCACCACGAACGGAATGTGGGCGAAGATAAAACACTAAATGAATGTGGCGCGAACAAGCAATAATAGAGTGATCTCGTCGGGTGATCTCCATTGATGCTTACTGCCACAGTGCGAAGCTTGCGCACATGCCGCTCGGGCTTTCCGATCGCAACAAAATCGTCCAGCAAAAACAAAATTTTCAAAACTACGTTTCTACCTTGGAAGCATTTACGCTGAACCATGAAGGTCACATTCACCACCTGACCGTATCCACAAACACAACACATTTATTTGGCGATTATTCATGTCATATTGTTTTTAATGTGCTGCAATGTTACTCAAGCGCAATTAAAAAATAGCAACACTTAATCGTGATGGAAAGGTTTTCAAACTGCCTATTGCAACGAACTTCCAAATTGGGTTAGGATATGTCAACAAATAATTTTTCGAAACACATGACAGGACTTCAGTACGTTAGAACCAAACGCCACATTGCACTTTTAAAAATCCAAAAAAAAGCTTCTTAGTTGATCTTGTATTTGTGTCCTGCAAAACCACGGCTCACGGTTTAAAATTTTTTTATGTACTATCGCAGCTTCAAAACCACGTGGATTCGGACAGAAAGAAAACGCTGCTTGAATAAAGCTTGCCAGTGGTTCTGCCCACAAGATAAAGCGTATTTCAATTCATTAAATTGCTCCAGGCTCTGACTAACAAGCTGCTTGAAGTGATTGCCAGTACTGCACATAATTCACATCATTTGTTTCAAAACTAAGGTTATGTGTTTGAGAGTAACTAGATATTGATGTATTCATTTATTTCTTTTTGTTTGCAGTGCCCTTCATTGTGGTCTACATCTTGTTTTGCCTGGAACGCCTGAGATGCGATCAATTTTCGCTTGCCTACGTAGTCTGCAGTCATCTCGGAAACTTCAGCGGGTATGATACAATGGCCTCGACTTAAATATTTTCAAAATTTACCCTTAAACATAAGAGGCAGAGTAGACGTATTGATTAACCACATGCGTTTCCTCAAAACATCATTGGCTTCAGTTGATTTAATATACCAGGGTATAAACACATTATTTTTAGTTTTCCCAGACTACGTTTGGCTGGGCTGGACACACTTTTGATTAAATATTTTCATTAAATTAACAAGCATCAAACCATGTTTCGACCAATTCCACGATTTCGCAAGCACTGTAGACGTATTTTGGCGGCCTGAAGATGGCGCCACATGTAAATAATGGTCACCGCTAGATGGTGTCCATAAATAACAAGTCATTGTGATAGTCACCACAAGGGAATTGTCGTAATTCACTTATCCCTATATAATGATAGTGCAACCGAGTATCAGTGGAGTGAGCTCGCTGGGTGATATACTGATACTGCAGTTTCGATTGATGGTTGAATGTGGTGACGAGTGGAAGAGTGAACTTGTCGAAGGATCTCTATTGCTGCTGGTTGATTTCCCGTTAGCTTAATGCCCCCAATTACCATCTTTCTCTTGTACTTCCTCAGTAGTTCAAGGCGATGCAGTCAGCTGTAACAGTATTTTATCTAGTCAGCAAGGGAGAGAGTAAATATCTTTGATAGAAAATAGGCGTTTGAAAGTTAGATAGGGAGCTCAAACTGAAACCGTAAGAGATCTGGGGGAAAATCTAACAATTTGACACAGAGATGTGGCTTGACAAACTAGCGCGTAATTTCTGCAAATACTTCGGACAATCTGAAGCCGCTTGCTCCAAGAATACATGTAAGACCCTTTTAATATTTGAAGCGGATCGACAGGTAAAAATGGAAGACCATTTCAGATACGAAGCATCAAGTTAATGAGAAGCCGTTCATGTAACCTATCGACATCGTAACTCCGGGAAATGTTCTCTCTTTTACAATTGGTTAAGCGATCAGAAAGCAGAATTTGTGGGAACTAGGATCAGACTGACAGAAAGCACGCCAGTCTTTGACAAACTTACTCCAGGAAAAGCTGTCACGTTGAGGTAGGGTTGCAGGACAAACCCTTTTGCGCAGTCAGCACCCGCAAAGCCTCAATTGGAGAAATTGACAATAGAAATTTCCTTGGACAGCCGTGTAGTACATTCTCTCTAAAATTTCTTTGGATAAATTGCTACGTTCACACGTTTTCTAATCCTGAGAAAGCATGAAGCTGCAAGTTGTGTTTGAAGACAACGAATGGGGCTGCTGTCTAACAAGAAGCCTGCGCAAAGCTCTGCGAAGGGTTAACAGTGCTTTTCAAAAAAGAGATATGTTGATAGCAAAACGTTCAGGTGGAAGTTAGCATGAAGTCAGATTTCAAGCCAATATTCTGCAAACCTAGTTTGTCACCAAGTGTATTAACAGCACACTATTGTTAAATTACGATGAAGTTTCCACATCAGCAGGACGCAGAGAAAATACACTTTTTTAATCCAGAGCCAAATTATGCCTACACCCCAAGTTTCAAGAACAAAAGCACAAGATGCTGGTTTCAAGATCTCCAAGTTGTAATAGCAATTAGTAACTTGTAGCCTAATTGCCATACCAATAAGACGCAAGTTATAATTGCTAGTAGCAATTGTTAGTTTATTCATTTTCACAATGTACATAATTTTGTCGGTTGTCGCAAAAACTCCTGGCTTGATATGCTAATCTGAAAACTGATATTATTCGTTACTAACGAATAACGACGCACCTATTTGCTATCGCGGGCCACCTTGTCAGTTACAGCTGAGTAAGCGGGCCGCACAACATTTTAGTCATGCTATGAGACCTGTTAAAAACGAAAAAAATTGTTCATCAACAGAAACAAACAACAAACTGCTGGTTTCGCCTGAATGCTTTGCGGGCCGCACGAAATTATTTTGCGGGCCGCATGTTCGTCACCTCTGCGTTAGAGTAAAACTTGGATATTACGCTGAATGAAAATCTTGCTTTTCGCAATCTTTTACAGTATGTTGTAAGCGAAAATACATCGAACAAAACAGAACTGAACTGATGGAATTCTTTTGCAGAAATCACTTAGAACACGATAACGTTTTTGCTAGAATGACAAGACAAAAACAATAAACTTTTTATGATATAAAGCAANCTTTGATGTAAAGCGCGNTTGTTATAGAGCTGTTGACCTGCATTTGCGGATTGTAAGTAACCCTGATCTATATGACCCCAGATTGTTGAACATTACTGTGTACGGGTTGTACGATCGCAAGTTTCGAGAGAACGTGGCAAATATGTGGACTTCTCTCACAAGAAGACTGTGCAAGAGAAGATCATCTGCAGCTTTCAAGATAGTTGCCCAAGCTTTTGATGATCAATTGGAGCGAAAGAGTTCAGTGTCTAGAACTGAACACCACATCAGCAAGTTAAAAGCAGAAGGTTCTTTAAAAAATTAAACGGCATTAGTTGAAAAGTTGAAAAAGGATTGCTTTGAAGCAGCTAACGTTTTTGTACGTTCAGCAATGCAACCGGTCTAGGACAGTTCGGCGCTGCCGTTTCGGCGACGGGACGCTTCGGCGATGGTCGTCGCAAATGCATTATGCGAAAAAAATGTGTGTTTTTGAAATACTTTGTAGGTTAGACTGCAAAGCATGTTTGCTTCATAAGTGTTTTTGTTGTCATCCTGATGGCCAGTGGCCAGCGTAGTTTCCCGACCGTCCGGATTTTGGAAGAACTCAATGCGACCGTGACCACGTGTGTAAAGAAATATGGCTTGTGACGTTTATTTTTGCTGGCATGAGGAGTTAGTGAGTTTACACAAAAATTAAGCCTGGACAGCATCTATTGCTTGATCTTTCACGTAGATATAATTTTGATTGTATTTCACAGCTNATCTAAACATTGTTTTTTAGGCCGTTTTTGGGTGTCAAAATGGCACCCTAAAATTTTGCAATGACACCCTACATTCTGAAAGCCTAGATATGGTTTTGCCTTGAATTGAAATGAAACGATTTGAGGAAAGCATGTTTTCCTGCACGTGGCTATTACAACAGACGGCTGCAATGTTATAGGACGACACAATTTTCTGGCGCAGAAGTTGGGAGCGAAAATTGTCATGGGCACCAGGGGCGTAACGAGGTTAGATGGCGCCCGGGGCAAAAAACAAGTTTGGCGCCCCCGTGGTCGAACCTGAACTCTTTCGAAAGCAAATTTACTGTATTGAAGGAAGTACTTGTGTGACTGTTGGGACTTTTCGGCTGCTCCCGGAGTAATTCGGCGCCCCGCAGTGATTTAGCGCCCCCATAGTTAATTGGCGCCCGGGGAAATGTGCCCCCCTCGCCCCCTTCGTTATGCCCCTGATGGGCACCGCCTCGCTTCTGCCTCTTACTATACTGCCGCAAATTTGTACAGTATGGTGCACGAAACTGCGAAAGCACTTTAATGCAATTATGGAAGTGCTTTACTGTTTCATCTTTGCGATCGGCTTGCCTGGCGATGCATCAGACTACAATGAAGGCAAACGCTTGGCTGTTGTAGCGCGCATGGAAAACAAGGTGGTTGTCGAGTGAGGCAACAGTGAGAGCTAGGAGTGCGATTTTGGCTATTTCGGCAGCACTGAAGCAGCTGTCAGAAAATATAAATAAAGCAATGTGCGTTGTTTTGTTGCGACTTATTAAAACAAAAAATTCAACATGGTGCCTTTCTTTTGTCAACATTGGCACCTCACCTGACAGAACTGGGCAAAGTTTTTCATCTGGGATGTTTTGACTTTGCACAGATGAAAGCTTCCGAAGAACTGCGCATCAACAAGCTCTCTGATGCCGCTGCTAAATCAGAGCTTAAAGCTAATTGCGAAAAGTTTGATAGTGAATTGGGGGAACTTGGAACGCTGGATGGTTCGGCTGACTCGTTTGTGTCAACTGTCAAGTGGCATGGCGTTTCGGAAGGGTGCCGAAAGATTGGCAAATTGATCGTCCGTACACACAAAAATGGAGATAGGAGTGAATGAACCAACTACCGCGGAATCTCTTTGGTAAGCCTCCCAGGAAGAGTGTACGACAAGATGCCGCAAAAATAATTGAACCAAAGCTGGATGACATCCAGTGCTGTTTTCGTTGTGGCCGTAGCACTACAAAACAAAATGCCACTCTCCGGAAAATTTTCGAGAAATCCTGGGAGCATGTCAAAGACTTATGCACATGTTTTGTCGACCTGGCCAAAGTATATGGCCGGGTTCCTCGTAAAGAGCTTTGAGGGGTGAACGTCAAGTAACTGTATTCTACTTCAGAAAATATGTCTCTGTCAACGGAGTTCAATCACAACCGTTCGGCGTTGGTGTTGGACACCGTCAATGGTGTGCGCTGTCACCACTCCTCTTCATAGTCTATACCAGGGTTCTCCACACTACGGCCCGTGGGACAAATCCGACCAGCGAACCCATTTCACTCGGCCGCAAAACACGTTTGCCAATAATGAAAAAATAATATATTTACGAAAAATGTGTTGCTTTGGTAGAATGTGACATATCCCGAAAAAATCACATTACACAAAATGTGTGGCCCTCGAACTGCTGTGCAATAGCTTATGAAGTCCTCTCCCAAAAGCTGTGAAGAGCCCTTGTCTATATGAATTGGATAGACAGTCACAGACGCGTTGACAAGGGCGTCACTGTTGGGAGCTGCAGGGTGAACCATTTGCTTTTTGCGGACGAATTGGTACTGCGTTCGTGGATCTTCTCAACAGGGTCTTCAGCACGCATTTTATCGGTTTCCTGCTGCGTGCGACCAAGCAGGAACGAAAATCATCTCTGAAAAGATTGAGGTATTATGTCTCTTAAGACGCCCAAGGCAGTGTTTTCTGCAAGTGAGCGGAAATGCACTGCCGCAGGAGGAGACGTTCAAGTACTGTACCTTGGGCTGTATTTTCAAGCGTCGAAAGTCGGGATTGATACGCGGATTGGTAAAGCAAACTCAGTTCTGCGTGAGCTTTATTGCTCTATGGTAACGAAACGGGAGCTTTCAAAGAACGCAAAGCTTTCGGTTTTCAAATGGGTCTTTCTTCCGAATTCCGGTCCTCACCTGTGGTCATGAATCTTAGGTGACGACTAAAAGAATACTGTCAAAAGAACGACCGGCAGAGATGGGATATTTGCGAAGAGTTCTCAGTGTGACACTTCGTGACAAAGACCACAGGTCTGAAATCCGTAAAGCCCAGGATGTCAAGCCATTTCTCCGAATCGAGAGATCCCAGCTATGCTTGTTCGGCCATGTGTCCAGAATGTCCCAGGAAAGAATGGCGAACTTAGTCCTTCAAGCTACAGTCTACACTACACCCACAACAAAGCGGCCCAAATTCGTCAAAGGACCAGGTGGAGTGACAACATCTCTGACCTTGCTTGGTCCTGTCTTCGTGTGGAGCCAGCAGAACTATCAGAAATTGCTGTTGATCTTGAGGTATTACGAGTCCTCCTAGGGCTGCTGCCCCCGTGAATCTCCCCAAAGGAAAAGCGGGCACGAAGATGAGTAAATGAATGAGCATGCACGCCAACATATTCGAACTTTGCTATTTATGAAATTGTCTTTGCTTTGTTTGCCGAAAGTGAATGTCATATTGAAATAATTCAGCATATTTTGAAGGAAACTTGCGTTTTTGTGAAAATGAGTTAAAAGTATCAGACATGGAAGAAAAAATGGTGTTGATACCCTAAAGCTCCACCACGACACCCTTTCAACAACCTTAAAAAAACACTGAATCTAAGAATATATCGTACTTTCTTGCCATGGGTTGCCTGTCGGTGTACGATTATGCTGTAATGGCACTTCCAAATCCATGATATGCATCATGAGTCGCAATAAATGCAGCATAATTGGAAAGATCTGGCACAAGTGCTAGACTGACGCTTGCTCTTACACGCTTCCCAGACGACAGCAGTGCGAAATTTTTCACTTTGGTGACATTCCAAAGGAAAACACATTTCACATTTCATCGCCGAAACGTCCATCGCCGAAACGGCGGCGCCGATCTGTCCCATTCCAAATGCAACTGCTGTAAACTGTGCAGTTCAAAAAGTGCTTAACGTTTAGATCAATCAAGTTACTGCAATTTATTTTGTTTGCTCGCAACATGCACTGAAGACACCGCATCGCAAATACGTTTTTCTCATCAAATTTTCCTTGTTGTGTTAAGAAGTAATGAAGCTGGTGTGAATAAGAGTTTTATTCCAACACAATTAACTTCAGTTTTAACTTACTGCATGTTTGTTAAAGTGTTGTCTACTCCAAGTGCAAGTTTGTTTCCAAAGAAATCAACCATGAACATCGTCAATGTGTTAAATTTTATGAGGCACTAGCCTTTATTGTAAGCTGTGTGGTGCTAGTACTCACAGAGTTTTTCAACACTTATCCGACAACCTTTCGCTTATTCTGATACCTCACAAATTCCGCTCATCAACAGAACTGCAGCTTCGTATTCCCTGTAGATATTGCTTACGAAACTGAAGATTATTATTGTTATAGGTTTAATGGCACTTCCAAGTTCTAACTGCGCGGTTTTGTAGTGCCACGACTTCCTTTTGTGATTTCTTTTTGTAGTGCTCGTCCTGTTTGATGGAGAAATGTTATTGCGAATGGAATCGCTCTGGTGTCTTTCAGTAAAGTAGTCCAGTAAACGTTAATACTGAGATATTGGACGGATTCTTATAGTTTGCGTCTTGCTTCTGCGTATTTGCCACACTGCATTAGAAAATGCTCTACCGTTTCTGGAATGTCACATGTGTCGCATAAGCCATTGGGATGCAAAACTATTCTAGGCAAATGGAAATGGCGCCTGCAGTGCCCCATGGTAATCGGAACATTGCAGTGGAAATGGGTGTCTTGGGTTGAGTTTTGTCAATACCTGGGCAAAACATCTTGTAAGTTATTGCTTTGCTGGCGTTTCTGTACAGATCGTTCCAAGTCTTGCCAATTTAGCGGATTCGTCCCCAGATTAGGCGGCGAATCGTGAGCGGCAGCGGCGAAAAAAGTTTTGCGGCGGCAAAAAAGTTTAGTGGATCTGCCGGAATTCTGCCGTGACGTCCACCGCGGACAATGCACTCTTTCAACTTGGTTACTCATTTGATTACATTTTTCTGCTTTTTCACATCAATAAGATTCACTTGGTAAATGCCTGAACCGAATTGTAATGCCCGAACAGGAAAAAAATTTAGTTGGGTCTTTACGTAAAGCACCCGGCATTTTGGCAGCTTATTCTACTTCATGTTTAAACAAATCTTAAATAGAAAGCATAAAGAAAATGAAAACAAAATCTTGCATTCGTAAAAATAAATATTAATTTCAATTCTACAACACATGTTATATTTAGCGGGAAAATATGGCGGAAAAATCGTAAAAAAATCTTACATTCAATGTATGAGACATATTTCATTTAGCGGCGAAATCTCGCGGAAAAAATCAACGTAGAATATATTGGGGAAACATTTAGCGGAATTTGGCCGATCAGAGGTTTAGCTGTGAAGCGCGTAAGAGAGTCGGTAACACTGATCGTTTCACAACTGTAAGCAATGATCGGATGTCAACGAGCAAGGCTTGGACTAGCAAAGCTGGATACAAGCTTTTTAATAGGCTACTTCAGGGTGAATTGGAGCGGGCATGGTTGAAAGTTAGCTAAGAAATCAACGGTGGGATTGCCAGGGGTTCCCTGATGAGCCGGTATCCACATAATCTGGACCTTGACCCCTCTGTGCTGAAGCTCATTATTTACGAGTAGTATTTTGTTAACGAGTCCATGTTTTCTTCAGTCGGCTTTGTTAATGGATTGCAGAGTTCCCAAAGTGTCTGTTAGGATCACAGTCCTACACACACTGGTTGCGGACAGCTAGTACAGGGCACTGAGAATGGCATATAGTTCCGCAATGAACAGAGATGACCGACAATTTACTTTGTTTTATATTGTATTGTTGTATATATACTCCGCTTCCTGCTTTTTTTAGATGTTTTGGACCCATCCGTATACACATACACAAAATCTGGATCGTTGTTATACAAATGAAGAAGAGCAGTTCTTTTTACATATTTCAGGGTTTTGCGATTCAAGTATGCGTGCTATTGAAAAATCGATGGTATTCTTGCAGACAGAGAAGCCGTGGTGGAATATTAGATATTTTCAGGGGATTAACGTTGAACTTATCTGGGGGAATTTGTCATGTTGGAATTTTGAAAGATCGGGGTATCTGTATAAAGCTCATGCAATAAGTCTGCAAAAATCTGCAATCAGCGACAAAGTAGGTAAAAAGAGTCTTTTTTTTCATTTTTTGATATAGCGTATGAACCAGCGTTTCTGGTTCATACGTTATGCCCAAAAAATTCCAAATATTTCAGGAAGTACCTAGGGAACTTAGGGGATTTCCCTAACTAATATTCAATCATTTTTGCCATAACTTTTCAACCAGAAGCAGTAGAATCTCAATCAAACCTTTTTAAGACTCGTACTATAGCCTAGAATCTATTTAAAACCAGTAAAGCTTTGAGCCACAAAATCGGCTGTATTGTTGAACTCCATCGGGATGTCGACGTTATCCAGTGTTTTGACAGACCTGTCAAAACATCCTGTAATTATGTAAACATGGCCAAAAAGGCCGACAACCCACACTGAAATTTTTTTTTAATTCTAAGCTACAAGCCTTTCCCCATCTATAGAGGGTTTGAACAGCTCTCTAGCTCAAGCTTCTGGCGAGCTATGTCCATTTAGAATATGGGTGTAATCCACCCCAGGTTAAGGTTTATGGGTGCAGAAATTTTTACCAAATCTTGTTTTTTGGCCCATAATGTTGGCTCCAGATATGCTGGTAAGTCAACCAAGTGCTCTTAAAGTCGCGGATTTTAGCCTGGTTTCCAAAAAAAAACTTGAGCCAAAAATGGCTGATTGGATATGCGGCCAGGGCCGGGTAAAAGTGGCCAAAAAACGCAAAAACACCCCCACTTGTGACGTCCCCCACAGAGAACTCCAAACACAAAACGAAAAAAAATTGTTTTTCAAAGTAAACTAGAAGAATTGCCGAATCCGTTGAGGGTTTGAACAGCTCTCTATCTCAATTGACTGGCGAGTTGTGGAGTTGCAAAAAGTTGCGGAGTCTGGTCAAAAAAGTGGCCGTTGTGGGCCTGAAAGGTTAATTGTTTTCCAAACTGTTGAAAGCTTGGTGTTACTATTGATTAAAATGCAGTACGTACGCTATGTTGATGGTTTAGCTTCCAGTATTATTTTCCTGACTTTTNCTCTGAGTCTTTTGAAAATTATTATATCCAGTTGGCTTCTAGTGCGCCTCTACGAGCTAAAGCATGCTTTTTAGTTATTACGGCAACTTCGCAGTCTTGTTCCACCAAGGGATGGAAATTTTATTGAAAGGTTTAGTCGGTGGTATCGTGACAGATGCGGCCTCAAGTAGGCTAGCTTCGAAAGTTGAATATGCTGGACTGACAGCAAGACAATTAATGTTAATGGAAGGCAGCTTGTGTTCACAAATTCTGCTGAATTCAGGCAGTTGGGTTTTTGAAAAATTCCTTCGGAGCACGAATGTGGTGATCGTAGGTTGTGCATGTTTGAGGTGGATACTGGTGATCGATTGGTCACTACCTAAAAACACATTCATGACTTCGGCCGAACAGTTACTAACAGTGAGTCCGAGACTTTACACTACTAAACTAAGATCTAGTATGTTCCACAAACCTGAACCTATGTGAGAGAAATCAGTGGGAGTAGATATATTAAGCACGACGTAATCGTTGCTTTCAACAAAAGTAACCAAGGCCTTCTCGCTTGGATCCGTTCAAAAGTTTCCCCACATATAGAATATTTACGTATAATACCTTTCCTGTCCGGGCCATTTGATGCAATACTGCCACATCAAGTTTATTACTTGGGGGATTGTATACATTAAAACTGTGCACGATGTTGATTTGAATACCCATAGTTTCCATGCCATTTTGTGAGGGTATAGTCACCTTCAAGCTGCGGAGTTTTTGATGCAGATACAGAAACCCTCCTCTTTCCTAGGTGCGGGGTCCGGTCCTTGCGTAATAAAGTGCGTTGATATTCAAATTAAGATGAGTTTTCTGCACACAATTTAGATCAGGCAATATCTCAAGGTTAGATAAAAACTACTTAAACTCAGGAAATTTTCTGTAAATTAATCTGCAGTTCCTTTGCAAAATGTAGGCAGCCATTACGTAGTGAGTGTTCTCAAAAATTTTGCATTAACCGGGAACCCCATTTGCTTCCCGCTGCGTCAGTAATAATTTTAAAGATATCCAGTGAACGGTTCTGTTCTTTTGCCAGCAATGCCTGGTTTATCACATCTGCGAGAAATGTTAGGAACAACATTAGATTGCCTGATGTGAAATTATAAGTTTCTGTAGCAATGAACCAATCCATAAATGATGGCTACCGGATGGCTCCATAAATGATAAATGATAGCTCCATAAATGTTGGCTAACTGGTATTTGCCTGACTTCGGGTACAAAACTCCGCCCGGAAAGGTTGGCTCCACATGCACCCACATTGGGAGTCAAAGATGTTGCAGTGTTTTAAGTTTTTTGCAAGCATCTGCATAAGAAACGTTGGAAATAGTCTTTATTTCGATAACTTCTGATTGCTTTTTGTAATGTAGACACTCGTTATCTGCTGCAGAATGGTTGCCTTTAAAATTTGGGGCAGCTTTTTTCAGAACTATCGCAGCTTTTCCTATTATGTTCTCCTTCAATTTTTCGCTGTACATAGCCATGCCGATTACATTTAAAACACCTCAATATTTTGGGTATGTATTGCTTCACTTTGAATTGTAGATAACCCACTCCCTCCTCCTTAGGTAGTATCGGCAGATTGAAATGTAAAAGCACAGCACGGGAATTGCGCATCCCTCGTCCTTGAACTGAAATCTTTTCAATTGGGTAACTGGATAGCTCAAGCGGTACATTATATATTACTCCTTTTGTGCTGGCTGTTTGCAGTAGTGAAGCCAGGGCCGGTATAAAGATAGCTGTACCATCGGTTAAGAAACCCAGGACCAACAAGCCTCAAACTTCTAGGATGTTGCCACACCCAAATAAAATAAGAAGGCTGCCATTATGCAAAGTGATTGAATGACTGGCACACCCCAATACATATCCTCAGACGGTGATCTATTAAAATTGGACTATAAGATTTCAGTGGTTTGCCAGAGACGCTCTTCAAAACTTCCACTGTGTTGTCTATGCTCGTGCCAGACAAGCCTTTCGTCATATGTTATTGGAAGCCTTTCTTTTCCCTCGTTATGACTTTATCTGTAGGCTCCCTAGACTGGGCTGGAGACGTTCAATGATGGACCACTACCTAGCCGAAAAGATAAATTTATGGACTACAAATATCTCCGCAGCGAAGAAACTACAAGCAATCCTCTCAACTCGACACCAAAACAGGTCCGCACACCTCCGCTACCAAACGCGAAACCCCAGTAAACTGATGGAAGAGATCGCACAACTGAGCGAACAGACTTCACTTCTGACATGCGCAGTGGCGTGCAGAGGTCTAGTGATACCCGGGGCGACTGCTTGGTTAGATGCCCCCCTGCTAAATTCTAGTATTGAGCAGTGACTCAAGCTTATGGTGGTGATTGTTGCTGGATATACGCTGTTTGTGACGTTACAACATGACGTCATAATCACGTTTGCAAACCAATGTTTTGGCGAAGTTTGTTGACACAACATGCATATTCAGGGACGCCGGAGCAGCGGTAGGGCAGGGGGAGGAGTAAAAATATTGAGGGCAATGGAAACTTATCAAAAACTAAAAAAACGTTATCAACTATGTTTGTTTCTGTTCATCAACAATGTTGACCTCAAAAATAGTAACAGAAATTATAGAAAATCATTCTGAGTTTTCTGGATGCCCGAATAGCTACGATAAATTTATTTCAAGTCGATCTTGATAAACAATGAAATTAGCTATGATACTGTTATGAAAAGGCACCTCCGCCCCCGTTGAACCCCTTTTAAAAGGGCAGAGGGGGAAATGCTCCCGCCATGGCTCCATTCTTCGGCGTCCCTGTGCATATTATTCTACACGCACTCTCTTTACTNGTTGTAGGCTACAATGTGTCACTGTAATGAACATATTATATCAGCGGTCTCCTGAGACNGGGCAGTTCACAACTGCAAAAATATCCGGCAACGCGTTAAAACAGAGGAGCAGAACACACTCAGTGCTACGTCAGCGCAGTTCACAACTGCAAAAACACAAGGCTGAGCGAATGTCTCGACGAATAGCAGTCGACCAGAATTGACCGCCGGCCACGGTATATTAGTGGCTGCTGTCTGATGCTAGAACGCCGGTATGGTTTTCGCGCTGGCGCTTGAGTGGGCAAGGCGTTGTTTTAAAAAGGCTCTGGATGGAAAACCTTGCACGATAGAAACCCAAAGTCTGCACTAAAACGTTAGTCATATTGTGAAGTTTATGAAAATCGAAATCA
>JGI24158J21664_10007910_pt1 | contig 14133 bp, 8 predicted proteins | sample Ectturendosymbi3_FD_21664 | JGI IMG/M metagenome (IMG submission 21664) | reverse complement strand
GTCTTTTCGCCGCCTCCCGGCCTTACTGTGTCTGTATTGTTAAGTGTACTTGCGTTGAGGTAAAAAAAATAAAATTGTTGTTGTTAACACTAGGAAGTGACAACTCAATTTCAAAGCTAGGACATTTCCAGACGAAGCTTTTGCAGTTACTTGCACATGAAAAGCATTTTTATTGGTGAAGCGGCAATTCAAACACAAAAAATACATGAAAGACCTTTGCTATGACATTACTCCCATTTTCGGTAGCTCTGCTAGCTATCGTAAAAACGATGTCATAATCGCGTGATAGGTTCACACTGGGTTTGAGAGCATATTGCTCTAAAATACATTAACACTACTAATACAAGTAGAATTTCAATCAAGTGTTTTAATACTGTTTCACATATTTTGACACTGGACCGCTGATGTGAAGAAAAACATCAACCTCACTAGCCCATATTATGAAGAAAAGGTGTGACACTGTTCAAAAGAAGTAGGGGCAGTCGCGATGACACCACCAAAGCCACAGTGAATACCTCCAAACTCAAGCTCTAGTCCCCCTGTAACGTCAATTTCAAATTTTGTGTATGCTACAAACCCCCAAAACAAGTTTTATAAGCCACCTCAATGCTGTTGATCTGACGATGGATCTGCTTCTATACAGGCCAGCAAACGCAAGTGAGAAACAGCCTATAACCCATTTAAAACCATGAATCTCAGCCAACCCGACAGATACCAGTGAAAAAGTTAGAATTGATTGTTTTTCTGCTTTTCTACTCAAATTTATGCGATTTACGCGGAATGGTCTATCCCAGGAGCCTCCAAACTTTTTTGTTTAAGGGCCAAATAAGGTAATACAGAACATGTCGATAGCCGGACGTCTTACATAATGTGATTGTTTCGGGGTATGTTACATTCTACCAAATCAACAAAATTTCGTAAATATATTATTTTTTCATGAATGGCAAAATTTATTCACGGGCCGTAGTTTGGAGACCATGGTCTTGGGAACAAGCTACGCATTGTACTGTTGGTTGCAGATTTCGCTAACCATACCAAATTTGTCTTTTTATGGCCGGCGTGAGCTGTCTACGGGTTTGCACTTGCAACAAAAAAAACAAGCACTGTTGAGAATCCAGCACAACTGTTGTACATGGACATCTAAACCTGAATCAGTGAGAGATGTTATCCATGGCGTATTTTGCAAGCGTTATGACAAGTCTTGAGCAACAGAAACGTGATCCAAGCGTTAATGTTCATGCTGCAAAAGAAAATTGTGAAAAGATAATTAAATCAGTACTTTAATCACCATTTCAACTTGGCATTCATCGCTGATATGAGTTGGAAGACATTCACAAACGTTTTGAAGTGTACGTTGCTGTCATCGTGAACAAAAGTCCATATTTTTTAGTTTTTTCCCAGTTTGTTATATGATTATTCCGAAAGATAAAACAGGCCACGGGAAAACTTCGGGTTGTGCAAAGGAATATTAAAACCCGCAGTGAAACTTTTTCGTTTACGAAAAAACGACGCTCTACTTTGGTCTTCACATCACGTTTTGAGGAATTTCACAGCGATTCCGAAAATACACACACTTTGTCTCAACACGACACACACTCAAATTATGACTATTATTTAATGGCTTCACGACCAAAATTGGCCCCCGTACGCATTTGAAAAATTAAGATTATAGCCATTTTAACTAAGGAAGGTTCAAAACCTACCGTTTGTTTCAGCAAATTGTTTATGCTTTGAATCCTCCCTGAACATAACATACAAAGTGCACTGGATGACAGCTGAGTGCAACCAAGGCAGAATGAAAATCAAAAAATTAAGCATCATGTCTCAACAGTATCTCGTTTCAGTATATAGGTTACAAGCAGTGTTTACCTGTGTACCCTTTCCATCCGCCAAGGTTTTAACCCAATGCAGGGCATCACTGATTTCCTCTACGATTTCGGCTTACATGTGCACTTCAGTTAGTGACGTATGCCTATAACGATCGCATGGAGCGCCATCAATTTTTAACTTAACATGTAAGCTACAATTGTACAACCTACCCCCTCGTGGGATACGTTCATCAGCACAGCTTGCCATCCAAGGGCTTACAAGTCTCCCCACTACAGCCTGGGCCAACTTTGCTGGTTCAACCCCGAAGTGCGTCCACCGTCCAGCTGTGCAGTGTTAGAGCCACGACGCACAGGCGATGAGACCAGGGGCGTAGCGAGCGGGGGCACAATTCCCAGGCGCCGAAAAGTTTCAACAATATCACAAGCAGTTTCCTCAATACAGCAAATTTGCTTCCGAAAGACCTCGGGTTCGAACACGGAGCACCAAACTTTTGTCTTGCCCCGGTCGTCATCTAACCTCGTTACGCCCCTGCATGAGACGCCAACAACATCCAAGGAATATTGTTTGTCTTCCCTGACCAGTTATTGGTCTTTTCACGGCAATGATGTTTCAGTTTTTAACTTATGGCAAGATCCCCGCATACGCGTGGCTTTCAAATCCCCCACAGAAGCACTCTGCGCTGTCCTTGTTCGCCTTTGCAGATTTGCACAGGGTGTGCAGCAATCAGGGATATCCAGACCTCTAAATATCCCCGAGAGCATTTTATATATACCTGACGGAAGCAGGACTTTTCGGTCTGAGCCGTTTCGGTCATGGGACATTTCTGTACATATACAACTGATTACATTTGTTTGTTGAAATGATTGTACAGGGCAGGCGAAATGTCACGCTAGCTGGTGTTCTTCCGACTCCCTTTTGAGGATTCATGATTAAGTTTGAAGTACAGTAGAATTTGCCTAATTCGTCACCTCAAGGGGATTAGAATAAAGTGACGAATTATGCAAACAGGTGAAAACTCTACCATAGCAGCTCGTATACCTTATCATAGTAACTCGTATACATAGTGCTTTTATTTGCAGCAAAATACAACTTTGTGACGTTGCGGTTGTTTATGGTCCACTCTATCTAGACTGCCTGCATTCAATCTAGCACGTTTGCAATCTTTAATAAACTTTATGACTTTCTGCGTTCTCTCAACGGAGAGTCGGGTCTTCGCACCTCGTGTAGAAATTCGATAAACAAATTACGAGGTGCAACAATTCTCTGATAAAGATCCCTAATTTGTTTGAATTCTCACACGTGTTAACTGCTTAACATTACAACCGAAACTGCAAATGACGGATCAGCCGAACAAAACGCCTCTCAGGGACAAAGAGGTGACGAATTTGACGAACAGAAATGTACACAAAAGATAGGGATGCTGCCAGGACCGACGAAAAAGTGACGAATTAAGCGAACTGATGAATTAAATGATGACGAATTAGACAAATTCTACTGTATTTGTATTTAATAGCAAAATGTCGATAACGATTTAATTTCCTTGCTGATGATAATGAAAATCACACGCTGATGCTGTTCAACTATTGCATCTTCGATCATGTTTGTTGTTTTTTAAAACAAAACCTTTCGTTGATTTAAGTAGGTTTGCATTAAAAAGTGAACATGTAAGATTACTGCAAGATTTCATGATCTGACCGAAATGTTCCGAGACCGAAACGACCTAGACCGAAAAGCCGCGAACCCATCCCTGACAGCAACTTTTACGACATCAAGTACCATGGGAAAGTGTTGCTGCGGGTACATTTGTATAGGAGAGCAGGGGTGGCAGAAGCGAGGGGCCGCATGGGCCTAGAACCCCCACATTTACATTTCCAATCTTGCTTTAAATATGTTTAAACAGCACAATTAGTATTGGGTTCATTGTGAGAGCAAATCGTTTAATGAAAAAATCTTCCATAGTTTTTCTGACGTCCACTTGTGCCCCCCCACACTTTGAAAAGTTACCTCCACCAATGTGGATGCCTTGCATTGAATCTACTGCAAACGCAGACATGAAGCAATAACTACAACTCCAAAAAGAAAGGCTGTAAGTAAGTTGGTATGTTTTGGGCTATCAATCTACTTAACAGCTCAGGGCAGGCGTCTTTGGTCATTCCTGCCATAAAACTCCCCAAGCAGCTGGAATGTAAAAAAGAGCAAAATGATCTCTGCGTTGGGATTGCCAGGGGGATGGGAAAAACTTTGGCCCCCTACGTTTTCAAATTTAGTCCAACAGCATTTTACGACATTATGAGACGTTTTTAATGAAAACATGCGGGAATTTGCAAAACAGCTTGTTGTTGGGACAACACGCGAGTAGAACTTGCAGCTCTGATTCCAGCAACAAACCTCCGCACTCAATACAAAAATAAAGTTTTCCAGTTCCAGCACTTTAAACATAATTTGTTTTTTCTCACTTTCAAAAAATGCACAGTTAAACGAGTATAGCTCAAGCAAAGTTAGCTGAAATCATACACAACAATTTGCGAGTAACATTGTGGAAACAGGTCCTGTTTCGCTGTAAATGCAGACAGTGTTCTTTCTCGAAAGAGGCAAAAAATGCTGGTTGTAAGAGAGGTTTGCCCTTTGCTGAAGCTGCGCAACAACAACTTAAGGCTCATCATCATTATCTTCAACGGTCACAGGAGTTAAGAATTTGCGACACTGCTGGATGACTGGCGTTGCGGTGCTGAAGGAGCAGTCAGGAAATCGCATGCGCAACACAAAAACAGGCAGGACACTGCACTGAACTGCTCCGCTTCGCTTCGTGAACAGGCATCGGAAGATGTTGAAATAGCCATTACATCACAAAAAGCACAGGCGACAAATCGTTGCTGACGTGATGGAAAGGATAGCACCAATGTGAACACTTAGTAAGAACAAATCAGAAATAAAAAAACGCAAAATCACTGGAGAGAAAAACGACGTGAGCATCCGTCTTCACCATGTATCTTGCAGAGGCAACAGTGCCAGAATAAAAGCGTTCAAAAACACAATTTAGCACAAACAAACACTTCTACTTTTAATTTCCGCTGACGGATAGATCAAAAGACCCTTAAACGGGCGTTCGAAGACGTAGCAGCGCTCGTAGCATCTGTACTTATAAGTATGACTGTGGGTGGCTTGCTCACAGGCGCCACGGCAGAGAAGTAAAAGTGCAATCTCTCGGAAACAAGAAAACAGGCAAAATAACATCGGATTTATAAGACCCCGTAGTCAGGATCTCCATTGATTGTCTCTACCTCCAATGCAGCACGACGCAACACACCTTTTCAGACGAATGTAAACCTCATAGCGGAAATCGTTTCTTAAACAAACATCAGCGCTCCTGCTTCAGGAGGAAAGCTGTACATGACAAACAAAAAAGAGTTGCATTTCATTGGTTTAGCACCTTGGTCACTACAACACACTGTGTCACAATTTGGGACCAGAGTTTTGCTGGCTGCGTCGCCCAGTGGGAACACTGGGGATGCGGACAATAGCAGATACAGTATTTGCATGTAAGGCAAGGAGATATCTGCATGTTTGCATATAATCGACCTCAAAAGTAGAAATCAAATACAAAAACAACGAAATGTTAAAAAGCTACTGGCATTACATAAAAATGCAATTTTCACGCACCAGCATCTATGATATCCCGGCCGAACGAATGTCTTCTTGACGACGGCAAGGTCATCAGCGTTTGTCAAATAAACGTTTTTATCTTGCTGGTAATCTTGCGGCGACACATGTGACAATTGCGAAGCCGACCCGAGCAGTCTGGACAAGCTCCGTGGCCGCACGGGTTGAACACCATCGTTTTCGTTCTCTCCATGCAGATCTCACACTGACGTTCTTGAATCACTTTGTTTAACTGCGAGTAAATATTTATTCGTTAAACAAGCGACGGAATCATTTCTTAGCGGCGGCGATGCTGCGCGGGGAAAACCGTTTAACTGGCGATGGTGCAGAACGTCGGTCTGCGTAAACTTTCCCTTGACGCACCGTTTCGCCTCTGGATTTGCATTGCGGCTTCGTACTTGAGCGGGAGACGCGTCGCGAGGTGAGGTGGAGTGAAGAAAGGCTTGAGATTATGTTTCAAATGCTACTCAACGCTTCCTCACGAACCTGTTCAGCATTTGCCACCGCACGTTGTGAATACTGTTCACATACAAGCGCAGGCAGGAGAGAGAGTTTATTGGCACAAACATTAATCAATTTCATGCAAAAATAAGAGCTTGTTTCACTTCAAACGTCACAGTAGTACGTTTTTCACATGCAGCAACAGCAATTAGTTCACCGATATGCAACTCCGCTAGCAATGTTGTTCGGGGCAACAAAATTGGACGCTGCGACAAACACTTTTGGAGATAATGGGCGCCTTCACGTATCTGTGCCAGATGACAGTTAAAGCATGTTTTAAAAATTCATGTTGTCAGTTTGTGGTGGCGGTTGTCATAGAGATGCAAGGCGGTGCGAACAGTACTCTTACCAGTGGTGCGAAGCGAACTTGGCGACAATGTGCCAAGTCAACAAACCAAATAATAACATACGTGACGTTGCTACACACGCCGTAACAACATAACTTTTCAAGTTTTCAGGTAAGGATTGTGAAATACTTGGCACTGAAATCTTCGTACCAAGCTTTGTGGGTGTTATAAAACAAAACAAGTCTATTTCGCGTGCGAATCAGCGACAGAATCTGAAGTGGCAAAGCTCAGTCAAGGTCGAACAAAGTCGACGAATTCCAACCGTGACCAGCTTCCAAGCCAAAGTGAATTGCAGACATGTCGAACAATAAGTAATCAATCGATTTAAGAAATAGGATTCCAAAAATTTTCAAAAACCATTTTCCGTACTTTTTCAATACCTTCACAATACTAAATAAAAGAACTTTAATACTATCACCTACTTTCATTTTTCTAAAATTTAAAATTGAGTCATGGAACACAATGCAAAAACATCTGCAAAACTGTCGTCAACGATAAAGAACAAAATTTGAATAAACAAATGGTTGAATTTGGAATTTCCATACTTTATGTACATTTTGGCCAAATTCAATACTTTTTCAAGGTCTTGAAAACCGATTTCAAAATTCAGTACTTTCAATACCGCGTGGGAACCCTGAAAAAAAAGTCAATCAATCCAGACTGTGGTTGTTGTATGAGCTCTAATCATCAAACTTTATCAGCGTGCAGAGATTTCTCAAGTTTGACACAATCGCTTTGTCTGAAACATATTGACGTCTCGTGGGCATTCGATATAACACTGGCTTCATCATGCTCTGAGCAGATTGTTGAATGTAAACGACGCAATTATTATCGCTGCAGCGAAAAGGAATCAGTAGTCCCAGCGCTGTATACTGTTAACAAACAACGCTGATGACAAGCCACAGCACGGACAGCTTTTAAAAAATGCAACGGTCGAAAACGGGATTTTTTCTGTATGACGAGAACGCGATGAAAGTAGACGTGGCTTTCCCATCGTTGCTGACGTCATTACACAGGTAATCAAGCGTGAACGCAAGTACAAAGTGAATGCACGAACACTTAAGCACAGAGAAACGGTGCGCAAGTTCACACACACACAGCAAGGCCCAGGCAGGGTTATTGTTTAAAGTAATGCAGAGGTTGCCTGTGCTGGAATGCGCACGCACTTGGATGTCCATGAAGGTCAGTTGTGACGACCGAAATCGTGAATAGTTGCATCTCTCTCACGATCGATTCATCTCTCATGTCTCTAAACATGATGTGAGAGAGACTGTCCCGCAGATTTCTTTACACCGTGCGCCAGACAAGAAAGTTACAGCACCGTATTCCAAGGTCTTTGTAAGAACCACTCTAGAGTCGAGCACCGAAGTGGACGCACAAAATACTCGGCCACGGGTTAGCTGATACTTGAAACCTGTACTGTGATACCCTTTGTAGATGCTTTTCTCAAAAGATATTTCAGTCCAAAAATACACTTCTAAATATCTTATTATTGCCGACATCACCCTATGAAAAGCACAGACTAAATACCAGACATATAACCACGGTTGCGGAGTCGGAGGTAAAATGTCTGACCTTTCCAAAATTTCCGACTCCGACTCCTTAATATCAGGCGAATAAAGTCTGGCTGTCAACAATTTTGTAGAAACTAGCAATCAATGGAAATCGTGGTACACGGCAAGAGTTCTCCTGTTTCAATGAAAATTTCAAAACAAATTCTACCAATTCAACAGGCACGAGTTGCGCTCCCGAATTCAGGAGTGCGGTGTAAAAAATGATTCAATTGGATTCCGGAGTCGGAGAAAAAAATCCGACTCTTAGTGATCTTACGAATCCGACTCCCAACTCCACCCAAAAACCTCCGACTCATTGCGACTCCGACTCCGCAGCCCTGCCTCCTACTGTCAACCGTTGCTTTAAAAATTAGAAAAAATTGAAAACGGACGTTAGCGAATTAGTAAAGGAAAACTCGAGCCAAGCACTGTTTTTTGAAAAATCAGTATTACTATTTTTCAACAAAATGTAAGCTGCTTAGTACGAGGATTTTCGTTATCAATCGACATGAATGAGCCTTGAATTCGTAAACCTGCCATTCCTTTGAAAGACGCGATTGCGGCTGTGCAAGCAAATCCGAATTCCATTACACGTCTACTTGACACCGCGCTGGTCGATGCCGCGACGAGCCTGAAATGCAGTGACGCGCGCACCTGATGCTTCAGAAGTTCAACTTCTCGGACGGTTTTCTTTTTGACCGAACCCGACAATTTTGATTCGATCCGTGAACGGCACTGGGTGCATTTCTTCATTGGCAAACTGCACACTGCAAATGCAAAAATGGTTTTCTTTGCAGGAAAGCAACATTATAAGCAAAGTCGCCATCTCTTGCCGCAGACATACAATGTGTGACGGCGGAGTGGGTCACGTGTCTAGATCGCGCAACCGGGAAGCACTGCAAAAACGCAGTTCACGCGCAAACAACAATAGAGTGAACCTGGTCAAGCGGAGAACCTCTATTGTTGCTTGCCCGTTGCTCTCGTGGGCTTGGCGTACTTTTCCGTTGCGTGTTCGCATTTCCCATTACAGCCGCAACTAAAAATGCACGTCGTAGTCACAATCTTGTTAAACACATTGCGTTTGCCAACTCTAAGCAAGAAAATCTTTAAACCCAAGCAGCAAATTGCGTTTTCTTGAATAAGTACCATAGAGTGCTTGTCACGAGTTCGATGCCGACATTTTTGATTGTCGATAAGAATTAATCGATGCCGACACTGATATTTTTGCATTACTCAAACCACAGTGAAAAAACAACAAAGGTACTATACCAACTCACAAGAAAATGGTAATAGCTCACACCTGAAGAAACACACGGTCCAAATGTTTGCATGTGTGCAAAATAATGATTTACTAATCTGCATGTAACAAGTTTTAGGGCATAGTACAGAAAAGGCATTTTTTTCAACAACGTCTCCTCGAAACGAACATCTGTCATCATAAAGAAACTCAGCAGTATTAAAAACTCGTTCTCGTGCGTTGACAAAGTTGAAACGAATCTCACGATCGGACAAACCCGGATGCAAGCCCTTTCAAAACTGTGTAAACAGGCAATTTATTGCGATGAAGAAACGGAAAACACTAAATTCCACGCAGACGTGAGTCACTTATACAGTGAAAAACACGACAACGTAAACCTTGACTGGTTCGCTGTCAGTCATCTGCTAACCGCGCATAAGCTCACCATGCGTATGTCACGCCATACACTGGTATATTTCGGGGCCAATTACATACTGTCTGTACTTTTGGCACTAATTCAAATTGTCGGAGGGTTGTCGACCGACACAGAATAGAGGTTTTAGCGTTAATAAACCTGAGACGAAGTAACACCTTCGACTTCCGAACAATCCAAAAACAAAACAATAGCGTAGCGGCTTTCATGAACAAACATTGCCGATATATGTCGGCGGAAACTTGCCAATACGATACATCGGCACCACCGGTTGTACCGGCCGATTTATTTTGGCATCTATCGATCCAGTGAAGCCTTGCAAAGCCATGTTTCAAGAAACAACTCCACAGCAACCAATGATTGACATGAAATCATATCAGACGTTTCGAGAATCAACTGCTTTCATCTTCAGCCAAAGCGCCCCAGTTTGTTCCATTTAAATCATGAATTGCTGGGATTAAATTCCATCAATTATTTCGTTAATGTTTTACAGAATTTTGAAATCCACGTGGTTTTCACGTGACTACAAGACTTATTCTCAGAAGAGGATAAAATTTATTGGCTTTAAAGTTTTCCAAGAAACATCACGCTAATTCTGGCTAAGAACTCACCTAATGTCAACCGCATTATAAGAGTGTACTAGCAGAAACTATCGCTATAGGATAACCCTAGTCCACTAAGAACGAGGACAAGACAAAAAAAGTGAAAGACAGCAAAGTGCAAGTATTTCAGCATGCTAAGCTTAGTGTTTATTCTCCTTTTCAGTGCAAACATCATTAATGATAGCAAGAAAGATTTTGCATTTCGTACCGTCACAAAATAGAGTATGTCCGCAAGGAAGGAATTTCACAGTTGCCAGTTCTTCGTCGCAAGACTGACAATTCAAGGAAAGGTCGCCCTTCCGGACAAGCGAATCTGTTTTCGTTGAAACGTGTGCAACGGCCTTAAAACAATATGGATTTGTAATAAAGGATGCCATACGAACTGAAGCCAACCGGCCGTCATAGACAAAGCACAGATCGCAATCGAAAACCTTTTCACGGTAAGCCACGTGCGCCGCCCGCGAACTTCACTGTCCAGCAGCCTGTCGCCAGCAGTGTCAATTAGCGATTGCTGTGAAACTCCAACAGTTTCGCGTTTGGTCGCACACTCGGAAGTTTGGTCGATTAGAGGCACTTTTGTCAATACGACAGATATGGTGCATTTAGAGCACAGATAATGTAGAGGCGGATAACCCTGTGGAATTTATTCCTACTTGAAAGTAGCCTTTGTTGTTCGAGCGGAGTCTTATCCGTGGTTTAAAGGGAACCTCAGTTAAAAACTAATACGCACCATACTGCCAAGGCATTTTAAATAAAATCAAGGGTATTTTCCTTTCTTTGTAGTATTAAGAAACATCACGCTTAGCTCCAACCAAATGGCGTTTTTGATGAAAATTGAACGAATTTCGGTGGTAGTAATTTGCCTATGAGCACTATTAAACAACTGCGATTATGAAACCTACACGTAATTTGCCGAAAACTCGGTGACGTGGTCCGGAATATATTTGGCTTCTGTTCTGACCACACGCACACAAAAACGAACCTTTTTCTGACAAAATCTGCAACTGGATACAAAGTCTTGCTCACACGAGTACGGCTACTGCGACGGGAGGTGTCAGATAATTAGAGCATAACACAAGTGTGTATAGCTATAAAAATTCTTGGCGATCTCATTTCGGAGTGTCAGGCAGCTTGACCACCTTTTCGGTAGGATATCTTTAGCAACGCGAAATGAATTGTGTTCTTTTTTCACGGCACTCACTCACCGATGAAACGCTGCTGCGCCTCGGAGGTAATTGCGGTGGAGTTCGACCTGAAAACAAAAACATGCACTAGATGTAAGATTTTCCAAACAACAGCACTGCAAAGAAAAAAGTGAAACACGTCAGACACAAACCCTGTGTTGTGACATAAAAATCACAGAAATAGAGCAAATCCACGTTCCAATCGTGTCACTGCAGGTTTATCGCTGCGCGCCACAGCTCGCCTCGCAGTGGAGAGCATTTGCAAATTCACCACTTGCAAAAAAAGTACTTGCCTTGTGACGTAGGGAAGGATCGGCGCGACGACGGGAAGGGGAGCGGTGTAAATGGATTCGTGAGGTGATCATTTAAGCCATTTTCTGCTCCTGAACAGAGACAAACGACGTGAACAACAGAGGAACAAAGCGCAAGCAATCATTATTAGCATTGTCCTGAAAGCAGGGTATCGTGTAAACAACATTTGTGAGACCTATACGAAGACAATTCAAAACTTTTGCTAGACACTGCGTACTGATGCTGAGTCTTTGTAAACATTTTGTGCTTGGCAGTCATTGTTGGCTCCAGGCAATATTAGACAGAAAATTCCCCAAAAATGAGTTTTACATAAAAATACCCACTTAATGAATCCAGCGTCGCTTGCTTGCCTTTCAGTTACAAATCGTCAGCCCGGCACATTTTCTTTAAATACCAAGATACATGTTTCAAGCGTCGTGACAGTGTTGATTTATTTACGCACGTACAGCGTAAGTTGCGTTTTGTTATATACTGATGACTTAAGTTTGTCTGAAACTAACAGCGTCTCAATTAAAACTCAAACTCTGGCAGATGTTTGTAATCAGATATATACTGTACATACTTCAGTTAAGCAATAGCGACGACGCAAACCTGATGCAGAATACTGTCAGTAGAAGTGTACGCTGCGAACGCATGCGAGTCATATATGGCAGGAAAAAATAAGAACTTCTTATTTTCAATAGATTCTATCTGAATAAGGACTGAAGATGTGTTAAATGCACGAAACTAGTTTCCCTGCGAAATAAAGTGCAACGTATTTACTTGCGTAGGTCACTACTGTGGCTTACAACTTTTGAAAGACATGCGTGCAAGTTAATCGTCGCAAAAAGATATAAAGCGGAGCCAAGCAGGTAAATTCCTCACAAGCTGGCCACGAAATCGCAGCAGTGTTTTGTTATTGTGTTCAAAACTGCTGGCACATGTACGCAGTGTCCATACAGGCTGCAGCTGACTATAACAAACGCAGCAATTCACCCGCTGCACAGCAAAGTTACTGGCATCAACTTCACTCGAAAGACATGTAGTCAAAAAGGTAACAAAGCATTCCAAACAAAACAGCATGTTCGTTGCAGCGTTTTGGTTTGCGATGGCTTTAAAGTATTACAGTGGCTATTTAAATTGTTCGCGATGAAAAGTTATTACTCAAAGCGGTCCAGATGCGAGTGAATTGCCATTCAACGGTCTGCGCACACAATTCCTACTTTGGCTTCAGCCCGCAATTGAACAGAAATGTGGTTTAATGACTTTATAAATGTTCGAGGTTTCCTCTTTTTACGAAATGAAAATTGTTCAATTTAAGATCACCAAAGCGTGAAAACTTCAACGATGTCGTCATGCCTTTTACTTGAAGCACATTCGGATATAATCAACCAATAGAGTTATAATTAGACTCGCGCTACTTACTCATTCGAAAAAGTCTGATTTAACTGAATTGCTAACAATTGACCCTCGAACTAATGAAATTACAACTCTATGTAATCAAATTAACCACTCGTCTAAAAAACAACCGAGTGGAGGGTTCCAAGTGACTGTGTTGCGCTTAGTCAGGCAACGTTTTCGTGCATTATCAACCACATGACAGCAAGGGGCAATCGACTGAAGTCTAGATTTTTGCAATGAATTCACAACACACACTAGTTCACTCGTTTTCGCGTTGTTGTCTCCCTACCGAACCATCTGCGAACATGAACTAGGTTTCGGTTGATTGCGTGATTGGAATTACGTCAGTCAAGCCGATAACCTCCTGAACAGAACTGCTCGGCGTCTTACCGCAAACAACTTAGAAAGCGAAGCCCATAAACGCACAAATGTTGGATTTTTTCGCACAGCAAAAGACAGTTCAGCAAGACGCGAAAACCCATTTTACACCTTTGTAGTATTCCACTAAAGCTGAAAGTGAACCGAACTTTCGGTTTTCTGCGATGTAGTACGTGGGGTTTGGGTTGGATTTGTGTATTCTGTAATGGCTGATCGACGCCTTTCTTTTGTCGTCTGCGTTCTTTACCGATATGGTGTACATGCCTGCAAAACAAATGAGCATGTACGTCAAAGCTGCCCAACCCGCGGCCTGCGACGTAATAAGTTCGTAAGCAGACTTTATATTTTTGGTAGGCTCAAGTATATTTGCTATCAAAACACACGAAAATGATACCTGTTGTTTCTGTTATGGGCCTACCACCCAAAAACTTGTGTGACAAACGCTTCGAAAATATATCAATTTTTTAGATTTGGTTTACATCCATACAAGCTGGCAACTATAGGACTCATTATCACCTTGTGTTATCGCATAAAACTCATCAAAATCAAGGGATTTGTTACGTCACAAAAACGTTTGCGGCCCGCAATAAACTTCCTCATGGTGAACGTGGCCCGCACAACTAAAAAGGTTGGGCAGGCCTGATGTACATGGCAATTGAAAACGCAGGGATACAGGTTAAGTATGTGTGTGTGTGAGAGAGAGAGAGAGAGAGAGA
>JGI24158J21664_10007906_pt1 | contig 14135 bp, 6 predicted proteins | sample Ectturendosymbi3_FD_21664 | JGI IMG/M metagenome (IMG submission 21664) | reverse complement strand
AAAAAAAAGTCACAAAAAATCGGCACCCCCCAACGAAAAAAGTTTTTTTCGAGTGCAATCTACTAGACTGGCCGATCCGTTTGAGCCTTCGAACAGCTCTCTAGCGCAATCGGTGGAGGAGCTAGGGTGTTGGTAAGGCAACCGAAAACTGCTGTTTTTTAGGTCGAAATCGAAGTACGAATATATCGTACGCCGGCTCTCAAAGTGTTAAAAATAACAAAAACTAGACTAATTGCTTCCACATAGTAAGAATCACATAACTCACAAACAACAGAGTCTCCATGAGCATTGCTGGGACATTGGGATCGTGTTTAAAGTTGCATACATATGTAGTTCAGGTACATCTTCAATTTTGAATAAAGTTCAAGTTTATTATCTTTTCATATGACTCAGTTACTAAACAGAAACAATACTGAGAGCTATTGTACTACAAGTTTCAACCAATTGTCAGTGGAAATCCATAAGGTGCACTGGACTATAAGACGCAATACCAAAAATTGACTGCTAGCTGTTCTCATGTGATACATAAGGTGCACCAGATTATAAGGCACATTAAATTAAGCAAAACTTAGATTTTAAGTCAAACTGTAGCCAACTCTGTCACAATAAATCCCGAATGCCAAAGTCACCCGTGTACTGGAGTCGCCACTGGGAATTTAATGACATTACTAGGGTCATTTTTATGACCTAAAGATCTTGATGATATGACATTACTTTTCAGAAAATATGACCAAACAAAAGTGTCTGAGGTAGAACATAAATCTACTGTACAAACAAGCATTACCAGCAAAAATAGGCATTAGAGATGGTAGCCTATGGTTTGTTGAAGCCCACTAAAATAAACAGCTCAAAACATGATCAAAACATATATTTGGAAGCAAATTGAAAGCATGCATGGATATTGCTTTAATTATTTTTGGGCAGAAAGAACATGCTTTTTTAGGCAGTGCATTACATTTCTTCCAAATATCTTGGTTCACCTACATCTTTGCCAACATTTGCAAGGTGCCCAAGTAGGTTCAATTTGCAGGATGCAGCTTTGACCTAGCGATATAGTAGTTTCACCTGATATTTTGAGATTGTTTTAATGGTTTACTTGTTGAAGTAGGTTGAAAACAGGCAAAATATGGCTTTATGACCTAACATGGAAAATGTGACTTTTTCTGACTTTATAACTTTTGTTATAGACTTCGTAGGGGTGCAATTGTTATTTTAAAATTTGTTTCATAGCTTCCTGAACCACAGACAAAAAATGACATTGATGACTTTAAATGGCCCTAGCCATTACATATGAGGGAGTTTAATCTGTCACACATGCCCAATCCGCTAGACCCAAATAGAATAAAACAAAAGTTTTGCGCATGTTTGATTCAGTGTGGACCAATGAAGTCAGGAGCCTCGTGGAGTAATACAATATATGCTAGTTACACTGGGAAAAACATATGCTGCTTATTGCAATTGTTGTTGGTTTATTGCATAACAAGATGGCCGTTAACAAAAACATCATAACTAGCAATTAAATAAATAGCACCATTTACCACAAACCATTGGTTCTATATAAGAAAGCAAGACCAGATTCATACATTAGGCACACCGCATTATAAGGCGCACTTTCAATTTTTGAGAAATTAAAGGATTTTAAGTGTGCCTCATGGTCTGAAAAATACAGTAAATGAAAACACAATTGTATTCAGCTGATTTTATTTTCAGCAATTTTTCAGTCATTGACTAACTAATTAAAAAATTGCAGAACCAAGCAACAAATTTTGTTAGGTATCTATGAATCATAAGCAATATACTGATTTTCAAAATTTTCAAAAAACTTTTACATGTCCACCATACCTGAAATGCTTTTGTGAGGAATATTTGCCCAGTTAATCCACAAATTCCAACTACAACGGCATACAGCCATGACTGCATGTCGGTGGGCATAGCGTATGAGTGAGTTCCCAAAATCACTATCATTGGAAGAATGACACCAAAACCAGATGCATAAAATACTGGCAGAACACAGTGTACATGTGGAATTCTCCTCAAACACAAAAATGACACAGAAACCAACAATGAACCAAGAAATGCTGTTAAAGCACCAAACTTTGAATCCTTTGCTAATTCCTTAGCCTCAGGTTGTGTCACTGCATCAGCAAAACCAGAATGTTCATAAGAAACAGAGTTTGTAGTCCAACTTTCTAAACTTATAGTACTGTTTGTACTGTTTTGAAAACTCAGTGCTGGTCCTGCTGGACTAAAAAGGAATGATGGCCTGGAAACTAGAAGAACACCAGACAAAGTCAGGAGAAGAACCACAGCTTCAACACATCCAAATGGTTCCCCAAGGCACAGCCATGCCAAAAGAGAAACATAAACAGGAGAACTAAATATTATGCTTGAAGCATCACCAATTGACATATTTTGAAATGCATAAAAATATAAGATAAGTGTTCCTCCACCAAAAACTCCTCGAATTAAAACAAGAACTTTTGAAGTTGAGGACAACTCTTTCCATATTGAAATTCTGCAGACACCAAAACAATTGCATTCATGAAAGTGGACTTGCATACATACACATACTTTATCTGCTACATCCAAGATGAGACATATTATGTGCAAACTGTGCTTTATGACAATAACATAATCTTACATATATATTCCAGTTAAAAACCAGTTGTTTTTGCTACTAAAATAAAAGTTAAACAAAAGTGATAATATACTGATTAGTGCAGAATACCTTGAAGAAAAAGGAAAATACCATTACTGCAAGCCATTACAACCACAGCTGCAGAGCAGGGTAAAATTATTGATATATACGATATCCCATGAATGAAAAATTCCATAAGTAAAAAATTATCCAATAAGATTTTTCACTTGAACTTTGTTTTTTTTGGCCCTAACTTTTGTAACAGAAACTTTAGAAAGCCAATCAAAGGCTCAAAAGACTTAATTTTAGCCTAGTTTCCACTAAAAACTTGAGAAAAATACTTCCCTCTTGCGATTGGGGCCCAGGGTCTGATACCCCAGCCAAAAAGTATTAAACCTCCCCACTTATGATACCACCCACAAAAAAACAAACTTAAAATTTTTCTTTTATTGCAAACAAGACTTGCTAAGTCTTTTGAAGGTTTGAACAGCTCTCTCGCACAATCGTCTGGTGAGTTAGAAAGTTGCAAAGCAGTGTGAAACTACAGGATTTACAAGTAAATCCACCTGGTAGCCCAGGTGTTTAATAGCCACAGCTCCAGCTCAGGCTCTAAATTTTAATATGAACTCTGGCTCCTTGCAAACTGCTGAGCTCCACAGCCCTGATTATAACATACCATTTTTTAAGACCCATAACAATGGTAATACTGCAATGTCTAAACAACAAGATGCTACTAGACATTAATTGAAAGGTCAATGTTTGGTTGGAAATATAAAACAATGTTAAATAATGATCAACATAGTAATAGTTCGCCACAATTTAAATCAACAAATCATGCAATATAGGTACATCTTGCTGAGTTAGATGCAGCATTCTCAGCCACTAAAATTGAAACTTCAAATGTTGAAAACATTTATTGATTTAAAACTTTCTGTAAATGTTGAAAACATTAAACTCAAGAAATCACATTTATGCAAGCTTCATAAAGCAAGTGTTTCATTTGTTAAATCTTATATTTCACATCATGGTGTTTGTTGACAGATGTAAAAACTTGTAAAAAGAAAAAGATTACATACAGCTCGTGTTTAACTAAAGTGAAATCCACATGTATGCATAGAGATAGACCACCTGCATCTGCTACAGAATTTCCATTGATTACAGATACATACACTGGTAAAGAAAGTGTCAACTATTAAATCAAAATGGAAAGAAACAAAAAAGGTTCATTGGCATTAGATTAGTATGCCATTTATAAAATGACTATATCGTATCGTAGGTCACTATTGATTAAGGTGAAAAGAATAAGTTATAATTTTAAAACTGAATACTTTCGACAAACACTTTCAACATTTAATCTAACAAAGCGTCAAAATATAAACCATAAATAAAATGCATTTATAATGATGTCAGTACAACCAACTACCTTAACAAACACATAGAACAAGTCTAATAATAAGCCAATAATACAAATTGCATCTTTGTACAAACACTAACCTTTTGCACAAAACAAATGCTGTGCAAAAAATGAGCTGAATAGAAGAACGAAACATAACCACTTCCATTGGATTAAGTTGCCCATCCAACAACTTGACAAATGCTGAACCAGTAGCAAAGAACAAACATGATAGAAATCCATAGATATAGCCTCTAACATGTTTGCATTTTGAAAATGCAACATGTGGTGCAGAAGAACTACGTGAAAAGATGTTCGCATCAGAATCCAAATATTGTATACTATGACTGGACTGTTCTTCAAGTGTACCTTGTAATTCAATATCTTCATATGCTGTGTCACTCTCAGTGTCTTTAACATTTATTAACAAATGATAATCAACATTTTTGCCAGTCATCTCATCATACAAGCACAGCAATCTAGACAAATTCCATAACTAAACAGCATGTGAAATATGTCATAATAAAGAAATGCGATGGTAATGAACAAGTGCGATGTAAATTTATGCAGTGATTTTTCTTGCAGTATTGCACTGTTCTACACTAAATGTGCAGCTTTGAAGCGGTTTTGACTTGCAGTATCCCATGGATGATGGATGGAAGGCTGTGTCAGTGTTGCCAAATGGTTGTCACCTAAACTTGCTAAATGGTGTCACGAAAAAGTGCTTGATCCTGCTAAAAAACATGTCACACATTTTCAGCTAAAATCTGCTAAAAATAGTGAAATCTGCTAAAAACTGCTTTTTTTAAGGTAGTTAAAATCGACATGTAAAGCTATGTATCAATTTTTAGTCTTGCATTCACACTATCAATGGACCAGACATTAGCTCTATGACTTCCTAGCGTAACTGAACCACCTGGAAAAATCATATGTGTCGTGGAATAAAAATGTATTATTCTGCCAATGTACTCTTTTAAACCCAACATGCTCATTAAGCACAGAAGCAAATCATTTAAGCTTCACCAAGTCATCCAGCTGTTTGTTATTTTACGCAATTCTCTGCTTAAAATCGGTTGGTTGCGTCACAATAAAAACTCCAAATGATTGCCACAACTTGTACTTGGCACTGGTGTTGCCCATTTGAAAGCGTCATCATCACGAAGACAAAGCATTTTTGGTGAACAAGTAGAGCTCGACCGAATAGGTTTTTTGGACCGATACCAATGTTTTTCAATTTTCATTGCCAATATCCGATGCCGATATTTTTGTATTACTCAAGCAGTATCTATTTTGCCAAATGAGCCAAAATAAACACTCCTAGAGCTATTCTGCCTTCATCCAAATATTTTCAAACTGCAGCTGAAAGACATTACAGTACATATTTTGCTTCAGGCCACATAAACCAAGAAAATAATTTCAAAAGTTAATTATTTTACGAGGCAAAATATACACTCCTGTTTTGCCTTGTGAGGCAAAATATACAGTCCTGGAGCTATTTTGCCACCAGTCAGACATGATTGGCTGAACTGGTCACATGACAAGTTTGGACAGCTTGACTGTCTCAGTTGACTGTGACATCAGTAAATGGGTCAGTCTGACAGACAAGTAATGTTATGCTTTCAGTTCTGGCAAGTTGTTAGCAGATTCTTCCTTGCATTGTGTGAACTGTAGGCTTAATCTAAACCCATGTTTCTTTACGTATTGTACTTGTCACGTGACCATTTCAACCAGCTGTGTTTGACTAAAGGTCAAAAGTACTCTGAAAGGATGGTTTAATCCGTTGCGCCTACTGCAGTCCATAGCAATTTCTAGGACTAGTCTAACTCTAAATCAAAAAATCACAAACAACAAACATGTGTTGCATATACCGTAAGTGGGCTTACTCCTTGTGTGGACATCTGTGCCTACACTCAGATGTCATAAGTAAAAAAATGCGCGACGCATTAAAACCATCACTTCACAGCAATGAAGAACCATACAACATCGAATTCTGCGCAAACCTGGGTCCTGCTCACTGTAACGTACGCACTTTTTTGATGCACAGCGCAATTACCGGCGGCAGTAGCCAGCATAGTGCAGTAGTGCTGTTTGACTTGTATGTTGCATGAATGAATGAATGAATGAATGAATGAATGTTGCAGCAAGTGAGCATAGTCACTTGGATGCGGTTTACATCAGTGCTCTTCAAATGGGTAATCTTACAGCTTTAAATTGTCATTTGAATCGTTTGCAACACCCATAGTAATTTGTGTATAACATTTATAATTGCAGGTCATTTTGATGAAATAATAACAAGTAGCAGGTTGATTCTGTTTATTTTGCAACCGAAATTTAGGCAACGGAAAGAAACAATTTGTTTCGAGTGAACACAAAGCAACGAAAAAACGAAAGCTCGAAAGCACGACCATTCATGGACGTCTACAGAAATTTTTTCAGGGTGGGGCAACGTCGACATTTTGTTTATCATTTTTCAAATTGCTGACGATCAGTGTTCCCTCTAAGATGATTTTACACTGAGCAAATATTTGTTTCACTGAGCATGATTATTTTAGGACTGAGTGAGTGGAGTTTTCAATGAATTACAAATTTTGTGAATTATATAATAAATGTACAATCTTGTCAAAATACGAACAAAATACACATTTCATTCAAATAGCTTCTTGTTTGCGTGTTTTTCCAATGCTTTGAAATGTTGCAAGTGTGCAAGAATGAGATTTCACTGCGCAACAGTTCTGGTGGTCCTGATCTATTTGTGCACCTTAGAGGAAACACTGCAAACTGATGTTCACAAAACGCTTTATCCTTTCTTTCTACACTGCAAAGAAAATGCCCCATGTTACGGTAACAATCACAAAACAAAAAACGCTTCATTGGCAGCAATAGCCAGGTGTATTAGTAGACTATTATGACAATTTACACAGTAGGCTATCTGCAGATTTTCAACGTAGGGCATTTCTTTTCAAGTAAGCATTGATATGATAGATGATCTGTAAAGAAAGAAGCTTTGGATTGCCCATGGTTTTCAACGAAACCACAAATTAGGACTTTATTTTACTTAGCAAGCATATTCAACTGAACTAACAACTGAACATGTTTTTAAAAATTTCGGGGGGAAATTGCTCAGTTGCTCTCCCATTGATTCCGGGATCAGCTAGCAAGACTTGTCAGCATCACTTAGGAACAATAGATGCAAACATCTGGGATCTCGTCCAAAGCAATCAATAAAACCTTGCTTGCCTTTGGCAATTTTTTCACAGTGAACGCTCATCATACACAAACCGGATTGATGGGGCTACCTAGAGGAATACAGTCCGTGCCTAAGTTGGAGGCGCGGACATAAAAGTCTGGGGGCGTTCTGCAAATACTGCGTAACCTCTTCATCGGATCAATACATAGAGAAAGGGAAGCACATACGTCCAGGAATATTGGTAATTAAACTATCAAACAAGTGCAAAGACATAAAGACATAAAGAAAACATGAGAAGATCATGAAAGACGGGTTATCACAGAAGTGCTATAAGTCAGGCAGAAGATCTTCTGACAGATGAATCTTCCAATGTTGTAACTCAAATGAATTATGGGCTGAGAAAGAAAGTGGAGTTGAACCGACGAAGGTAACCGCACATTGTGTAAGCTTTACGTTTGCCTGGGGTTCCTGTAGGCTACTATTTAAGAATTTTTGCATTTTATGTTCAATGCTTAACAATTGCTGAGGTTTCATAACCAAGCTCTAACTTTGCAAGGAAAATTTTTACTCTGTCCTGATCGTTCAGTCTACATCTCGAAAAAGTTTCATATTCGGAAATGTTGCGAAGAGAACATTATCTGATACCGTTTGGGAAAAAGTTGTACCACGGTTGAATAAGCACGACGACGTCATCGAATAAAATTGCCCCCCCCCGAAATGAAGAGCTGGTTGAGCCTCTGGTGATAGCCATCTGGTTACACTGTGAAAAATGAGTTTTTGATACTCAATATCCACAACGTCACTATGATCTTTTCAATTTGTTGCGAACTGTGCAGATGCAGTCACGCGTAATTCATCCAGCTTCAAAATCATTCAGTCCTTTTCTGAAAAAGGGCTGCGTCTGACGTATTTCTTCATTTTTTAGCATTACTGATTAGCTATAATTACAAGAAACTACTGCAATAAGCTACTTAGCTTGTTAGCCAACGATAATGCTGCTGAATGTAATGTTTCTCAAGAAGAAATGAAACTATCACCAGGGTTTTTTTAAGGCTTTTAAGGGACCCGATTTGGGTCCCTAGAATTTCAAATCGGGTCCCTAAAATCAGATAAAATCGGGTCCCTAGAATCAGAGAAATCGGGTCCCTACAGATCCAAATCGAGTTCCTAACATTTTCCTTAAAAAAAACTGCTATCACTAAACTATCCACGATGGCGCTGTAGATATAAAAGAAACTATCTAGTATAGCGCTATAGGCATGAAACGCCGGTTTGTAGGCCATCGTTTCTGAAACAAACCAAGACTCGCAGGAGTGATTGATCTCTGCGAAGGAATGTCATGCGTGCTAATTTCCACACCGCTGTCGCCTTCTCAAAAGGAGTGTGAGATTAATCCGATCAGAGAACAAAATATTTCAGCTGTGTTTGCAAATAGAATTGACTGAAGAAAGTCACAATCACTTCACTCACAGATGTCACCCAGGTGAACACAACAAATGTAGCCTACGTCACGAAAGAAAAAAATCGTTACTCTGAATCATGGGCGTCCGCAGAAATTTTTTCAGGGGTGGGCAACATCGTCATTTTGTTTATCTTTTTCAGGTTGCTGACAATACATTGCTAATGGATGTTTATAAAACGCTGCACCCTTTCTACACCACAAAGAAAATGCCCCATGTTATGGCAACCATCACAAAAAATACGCTTCGCTGGCAGCAATGTCCCGGAACATTACTATACTAATCTTCACAAGAGGCTATCTGCAGATTTTCAGAGCAAGGTACTTATTTTCAAAAAAGCACTGCCATGGTCTTCAAAGAATGAAGCATAGGGCAGCGGTAGCTCAGTGGTAGATTGTCTCTCTCACATACATGGAAGGTTGGGTGTTCGACCCACGACCACTAAGTAAATTGTCGTAACGCTCCTTAGGCAAGAGTGTTCACTTCAACTGCCCCAACAAGAACCAAAATTTAGGCTTCAGCCTGCCACTAATTGCCTCGCCAAACAAAATTAAACAAAGGAAGCAATGCTATGGTATGTTAGGGAACCACAATTATGACCTTATTTTACGTTGCAAGACTCATCAGCGTCACACAGAAACAAGCGCTGCAAAGTCTGGGATCTCGACCAAAGCGATCAATGAAACCATGCTTTTCTTTGCTAATTTTTTGCACGAGTGACCACTCATTGTACACAAAGCGGGCAAGTAGATACGACTAAGGACAACTTACAGTTCTCAAAATAAAATCCCACGCAGTCTTCAAAAATTAAGTAGGCCTAGATGAATTATGAAAACTCGAAACAGCAAAGATAGCTTTGCACTCAGTGCTGTAATTGATGTGGGGAGCAGGAGTGAGAACCGCCCCCACACCCTGGCAAACTAAATGTAAGAACCGGGCCCCACTTAGCTTGTATTTTGGTACCTTTGGTTTTCAGTAGCCATTTTTTGCGTTTTTTGGAACGATCTCCAGATTCAATATCATTTCTCAATTTTTATGAGTGTTGGCTTGAGGGGACCCTTCAGCTATGTTTCCCTCTGGCTCAAACCTCTAGTTACGCCACTGGCTGCTCTCAGTACTCAGTCAGACGTCAGAACGGAACCTTAACGATTAAGACTTATCCCCAAAATTCCCTGCATAGACCTATTTCTAATAAGCCACATAGTTTTTTCACGTTAAGTGAAGCCTGTATTAGCGTCGTTTGGTTCACTCAGTCACATTGGTGATTGGCCACACTCACAGTAACATATGGATTTTTCAAACTTGTGGAAGCATTGCTACAGATTCACTCATGCTTCTTTTCATACAGTGTGAAACGCGTGACTTGCCGTTATCAGCAGCCACTGCAGAGCCTAAGAGGGGTTTGTACAAGAGGTACATTGTACTCGGTCCTGGTAGGTACTGAGGCCCGGAAGGATGAAAGTACGCACGCTAAGTTTTTCTTTAATCAAGCCCAAAACCTCTAGTGCAAGCAAGTTACCAGTATAACAATTAATATATTTCTAAATATTAGCATAATAGCTGTTTTATTTGTATTCTGTTTACTATACAACCAAGCTATACAAGTTTCGACGAGGGTACCAGAAGTTACAGGGGGCAATGGCGGTCCTTTCTCTCGGAGGCTTTGCCTCGCTGCATTACCTGCCAAGATGTCTGCGTTCAACATTCACATGCAAGAAAACGCCCATTACCGGAACTTGAAGCGAACCTTTGAAGATTTGTTGCCATGTTTTTGCAACGCAGTAAAGACGAACAGTAGAACAATTCTCTCGAAAGTTTCGCAACCTGCATCTGCCGGCAAAGGAGCGGACATGAGTGAACTGCAAGTTCATTACTACATGACATCAGAACAGTGAATCTGGCTCTTGTGCAGTGTGAGTGTCATACCGGCAAATAAACTGTAATTGCATGAATTAAATCAATCGGATTTAAGCTGCTGACTTCAGGTTTCGTAGAAAATTTTGGTTCCTAGTCCCATTTTCCAGGGGGAAGGGCAAATGCCCCTTTCCTCCCCCTGCCCACGCCCATGCTCTGAATGTTATAAAAAATTGTATGCAGGCCCGAAATCGGCCCGAAACATTTTGACAAACTTAAGCCCGAACCCGGCCCGAAACCCGGCCCGGTCCGACTTACAACTCTGCTATGGAAGTAGAAACAGTGAACAAAAAATACTCTAAAAACTAAACAATGCTTTGCTCTTCGTTAAACGTCAGGATTTACGTACCGAACTTCACCCAACCTTTTATGGAACAGCATCAACAATGTTATTATTTCGTAACAGTATACCAATGTTTCGTTACGTGGGGATGCAACCATCGTGATACCACCGAAATCCAAACTTGAAAAATAATAGCGTTGTTAGAGAGTATCCATTTGTTTACGATCAACATGCATCCATCTAGCTAGCGCATGACGAAGCTTCATGAAATTAGAAACTAATGAACACAGCAAATCTGTATGAGCGTATTTTCGTTTATGAAATGTTTCTTTGAAAGAACGGAATTGCAAATTAAAGATTAATGCTGGAGAACTTGCGTTCGAAACAATTGCACTAACGTTGAAGGTTTTACATGTTTTAACATAAATTTGAGTTATTTTTGATAAACCACGGTATATCTCAAAATTTCTCATACTTTCCCATGTATCTGGAGGTGGTATATCATTTCCTCCGCACCAACTGCAAATATCTTCAATTTTTTCTGCAAAACAGTTGGCTGTTGTATAACTTCTTGTAAATATTAGAACGTTTAGCAGAGGTTATGGAAATTTTGAAAAAAAGCATGTCTGAAAGTTTTCATATCAGGTAAGGTTGTTCTGGAAATACTGCTCTGTCTTTTAGTAGTAGGCTATTATTACAACTGCTTTGATGGATAGCTTTTATGGATGAAAACACCCACGCATGGTTACTTTTACTTAAGTTCACGTTTATGTACTTTAACGGTCGTTTTTTATGCTTGGAAATATTTTGATCGACTGTAACGCTCTATTTATCTATCAAATATTGAATTGACAGAGACAGCATTTCTTATCCACTTTCAAAAAGCAACCATCAAAAGTTTAGGCATACGTGTCCAAAGTTTTGCCGCTTCTGAATGGTTGACCAGTTACACTACAGTATTTGAAGCAAAACATTTTCACCGGTTACTCACCAGAGGTTCGAATAATAATCTCTTCTCATTTTTTGCAGAAATGGCTCAGTATTACGAGAGTAACGCAGCTGTGTTTTCCCCGGTAAAATTTCCATAAAAACTTTGGCAATCTGACAGAGGCGCAGCCAGAATGAGGCCGAAGGGGCCATTCCCCCCAAAAAAAAATTTGTTAAGATTTTTCGCTGGTGTTTTATAGCAATCTCAACTGTTCGAAAACAAACGGAAGGAACAATCGGACTCATGTAGTGTCGTGTTCTCTCACTGACCAAGGTTTAACGTGACTTTTTGCGATTGGATGCAAAACTACACGACTAAAGCATGCAACTTTGTTGGCAAAGTTGCCAATTAATCCGGACAACACGAGCTGAAGTGTAGCCTGAATGAAATGCAAGGGCGCAGCTTTCTTGCAAACGAGTACAAATTCAGATGAGACATTTTTGAGAGGATTATTTGCATGAAGTATTGCTGAACCAAATAGAAACATACTTGGTCAAGACATGATCAACCCGAAGCGCACCACGCAATGGAGTGTTACGCAACAACGCAATGTTTCGCACAGCACTGTTGGCACTGTGGCTAGTGGGTATGCGAGGCCAGGTAGAAGGGACTCAATTTTGAAATGTACAGCTAGTCACTGTCAGCGCAGCACACAAACTTTGTTAATATCACATTTATTACGGTTTCAGAGAGCAAATATAAAAAATCATTAGCAGGCAAACCATTGCTAGTCACCAAACAGCCATGGTGATTTTGTGTGAAATCTGGTGTTGANTCTTCTTCGATCGTTAGTCTTGAGAGCAGAATATGACAGATGGATATTTACGTGGTGCAGTGAGCCAGTATAAGGCCTCCAAGAGAATTTTTTTTCAGCGGAACAAAACCCATTTGGGACCTCGAAGACTTGCAAAATTATTTTGAAATAAATAAAAATCGAGCCTAATTAATGTGCATCATACTTCAACAAGAAGTGCTCGTTTATTGTTCATATGAAACATTACGTTAAAACATAACGGTACTCAAGAAATGTGACCATATTTCCATTTTTTAAACATCACTTGTAAGTGTTCATAGTAAAATCTAATCTAGGAAAAAATCATTTAACTATTATATAAGCGATTTTCTGGTATTCTTATTCGCAGAATTTCTAATAACACTATGAAAATCAACTTGTCTGGCAATGCTAGACTCAATGTTTAATCTTGCTAGGTCAACAAGTCGAGTTTGTGACATAGCAGACCGCAAATAACTTTTTACAAGCTTGAGCTTGCTGAAAAATATTTCAACAGATGCTACTGTAGCTGGAATTGTCAAGAATATTCTCAAGCTAATACGAACATTTGGAAACTCGGACCACATGGCGGCGACCACTGCTGTTGTTGCGGCCAGTGGCCCAGCTATATGGACAAGTACGTACGGACTGGAACCAGTGCTTTGTAACAGACTGCTAGTGGCGGCTCGTGGTGAAATTGCCCGGGAGGGCTGCGAAATTTCATCTCTGGTTGAACATATGGGATTGCCGCCCTGCTTGTTTTCATAATTAGTGGCGTTTCCAGTCACTCCAGTAGTCCTTATCAAATTCGTAATTTTCAGATGTCCTTATTGATACATAGAAAACATTGACTTCAGTTTAACGAAACCAAACCCAAACCCTAAAGCGTAAACACGAACACAAAAAAATTAAACCGGCCCCATCAAAAGTATGACGCATAACCACTGCCACCACAGCTGCAAACACGAGAGTCGAATCCAGCACCACTCGCATACTGGACTTGGAACATTCCGCTCGACTACTTAGGCGCTATTGTTAACTAAGCAAAGCTTACCATTTTATTCAAACCGTGTCATGGCAGCAGACCTAGGCTAGTGCCACTTTCTTTGAGCTGGTAACCTATATTTTATTCATGTTCTTTCAAATGAAGTTTCAACTTTCCAAAAAATTTCGAACAGTTTATGATTTTACACAAAATTTCTGTTTTTTTTAACTGGATTGTTATGCTTTTCCAGTAAAAGTTTAAATCCTGAATCGATTACTGCTGCAATGTTCACCTTACCAAAATATTAAAGGTCTTTACTTGAATGCTTACTGTATAGGCTTCCCAGATTTCTCATGCTTCAAAATTTTCACGTTTCAATGTTTTAAATCAGTCACATTTTTTGTTGTCCACGATTGATATCCACCAACTACTGCCGTACATCTTCAAACGCCAAGCCTAGACAGCTCATCAGCTTAGCCTACTGTTGCAAGCTGCACTGGTGGAGATAAACGAAG
>JGI24158J21664_10007904_pt1 | contig 14136 bp, 9 predicted proteins | sample Ectturendosymbi3_FD_21664 | JGI IMG/M metagenome (IMG submission 21664) | reverse complement strand
GTTCATTTGAGCAAATTACGTTCTTCTGAAACCAGGGGTGTACACTCCAACATTAAAAAAGCATCAGGTGGTACGCGATCTCAAAAAGTTTGAGAACCACTGAATTATACGAAGCATAATAATTTGCAATGTGTTACTAGTCTAGGCCTAATAAAAGCTCTAGTTTTTCTGTAGGCTTTTTAAGAATCATCCGACTGGGCTCTGCTTTTTTCTTTTTGCGATGATTCAAACTTGCACATATCTGTATTCAAGTGACCTCACAGGTGAAACAAGCAAAGAATCAATCGCAAATTTTTAATAGGAAATCGATTTCACGTAACAGTACACATCGTCAGTCCTCACATCTTATTCCAACAGCAGGCTATAGGCCAGTTGCTACCAGGCCCGTAGACAAGTTTTAAGGTTTGGAGAGGAAACACATTTTTGGGGAGCAAAATTTTGGTTTTTATTGTATATTTTAAACAATTTTTTCTGGGAACAACAAAATTTGGGGGGACACTACTCCCGAATGCCCCCCGTGGCTACGGGCCTGGTTGCCACTATAACAATTAATCTATTTGTAAATATTGGAATAGTAGCTGTTTTATCTACATACTGATTACTATACCAACAAGCTATACAGTTTCGACAAGGGCTCCAGAAGCTAGGGGTCCCGGTATCGGTCTTTGTACCCCCTGGTAAATTTCTCTCGGAGGCCCTGGCTATACCCAACATTTTTTAGGGTTTATCAAAATGATGAGTTCCTCGAAATGTTTATTCTATAATAACGTATTTTTTACCAACTGGCATTCATAAACCACCTTTAGTAATAATAAGAGAAGACCTTGGGATAATTTAATCAATATTGGACCTGTATTAATTTTACAAAAAATGCGAAAAACTTTTTCATAAAAGTCGGAAATTACGTATTTAAGTGAGTCTAGCGGTATATTCTGATGAAAAATACAGCATTTTGATTAATTTGGCAAACTGAATTCGAAAGCGTGCAGCCACTGCATTTAAAAATTATTTTTTTGGTTCATCTGCACAGTCGAATCAAAGCTGGTTTGCGTGACGGTTTTTCATCATCGAAGTAGAAGAATGCGTGGAATAAACGACAGGATGAGTTGATTTGCATTAATGCATTTCGTATCTTAGTGGACTTTATGCTTATTATCGTAACCCATAAGATATGCTTCAGTAGCTACACCTCACCCGCGTCACACTCGGCGCTTATTTAACAAAATTAATCAAAATTGACCACAGTAATTAAAGAAACAGAACCAAGAAAAACAAATTCAAGTTTCATCTTATACTCATAAAGAAATTCGTGTGAGTTTTATCTATTGTTATAAATATATTGCCATATATTTTTGAAGTGCTAACGCAGTAAAGTTATTTTAAAGCTTTATCCATTGCGTGGCATCAGAACTTTTTGGAATCAACTTAGTATTAACCGTTTTTTTGAAGAGCAGTCATAGGCTACCTAATGCAAATCAACTATCTTGACCAGACATTAAGCAGGTTGTCAAAAAACTTTTTGAGCTTATAGCTTGCAGTTTCAGTGCTTAACCCTACATATTTTAAATTCTGAATGTATCACCCGTAAACACATTCCTACGAAAAAATCGAACTATTTAGCATTACCTTGCGACGATGTTCTACCAGAACAATCCACCACGCATCACCGAGCACTGAATTTTTTCGAAGGCATAAGCCTGTTACGATGGTCGCAATAGCTATTGCTTCTGTAAACACTGGTGAGAACATATTTAAGTAGAGAGGTTGAGGCGTTTACAACCTACAGGCAGGAAATAAAACACAGGGCCTCAACAAGCTCTTTCCGAATTCCTCCGTCTAGGGGTACTCCACTGGCCTGGGTTCCAGCATGCAAGAAGCATAATAAATTTTTCAAAATAAATTATTTTAAGGTTTTAGCAAGTGCATGCCAGAGCCTTATCAAAAATGGCACCCTCAACAAGATGACGACCTCTTTTCCAGTGTTTATGAAAATTTCTTGGAAACATTCAGCCGGGAGCCCCGAATAGTGAGTCTTGAAGAGGCCGTGCACGTCGTAGTTGTGGTGTAAACTTTACCTCGGGTAACACTGAACGTAATAATACTTGATTCTAAGAGAACTATCCCGCTTGTTTTTACCAGATCATCTCTAATTTCTATGAAAAATCGCTTAGGGTAAAATGTTCGTAGTAGCGCACAGTGGTCATTGGCATGCCGCTAAATTGCAATCTACAGTTCGGAAATTTTGCAGTTTCGGGAGAAACTGGATTACCATTTAGTCATCATTTATAGCCTTGTTCACTGTGGCTCGGAGTGGTGAACACTGATAGAACCCCAGTATTAAATTGAATAGTATCCAAGCTAGAACGGTGGCCAGAAAGTTTTCAATAGAGAGGATTTACGTTTGTGCAGGGGGTCTTGACATTCTAAAAAGTGACAAAACTCTACTGATTTATAGTGGTTCATATTTCAATTTAGGGGGCTTGGAGCATTGTTTGGTGGGGCTAAGTGGTAACTGGACTGATCTGATACGAGTAAGCTCATGTAACGCTGGGTATAATTTCTTATACTTGGGAAAACGTTAGAAATCTGCTCTTTTTTGACTTTTCCTAAGTTTCAGGGACAAATAAAATGATGTGTGAGTTTTTGTAAAAAAATGTTTCTGAGTGGTACGTGAGTTTTTCTTCAAGAATGGTCATAAAGAGAAGATTCGGATCTCTTGTGTTCTGCGGGTTGCCTGATGTGCAGTGTTTTTTTTATGAGCTTTGACCTTGGTGACCATTAAGACAGTTTGAGAGACCGCAACTATTTCATCTGAATACCGAGATGGTCATAAAGCAAGGTTTTAGTGTATTTTGATAGTGGTCGTAAAGCGAGTTTCTATGGTTTTTTGGGAGTGTTTCGGTCCCTCAAAACACCTTAAAAACACTGCTGATGATTACTGCATCACGTACACGAGATAGATATTTAAATCACTATGCAGAATTTTTTTGCAGATACGACATCGGCAATTCGTTTTTTACTGTGGATACGTAAATTCTGAACTAATATGAAGAAAATACAGATCCGAAACGTGCATAATGTTTTTCAAATAAAAATTTCCTCCACATCAACAGTCGTAGTGCAGTATTGTATTTAGAATTAGTGCAAAATGATGTTCGCTACGCACATACAATTGTATCTGTGAAAATGTTTAAAAGTGTCGTGGGAAAGTCAAAAATAATTTGACCGGAGCTTACGGAGATCACGTGTCCCAGAACAACGTAATCTAATTTCGGGTCTCATCAGGTCCACGACAACCTCACGCGTTAGTAGACGCACTCAGCGCTACCTGAGCGGGAAGACTGAGCTTTTCAGCCATGCAAGGCAGTCAATCCAAGTGGGGAAAACAGAAAAGCAGGTAGGAAATATTTCTCCAGTATGGCAGTCCCTGCTGCCAAACCTGACCCCAACGTACTGGCAAAGACTTCTAATTGGACTCACTTACAAGGGGATACAAAGTATGGTCTACTACTCTACTGATGATTGAGAGAATCAGTAACCTAACCCTTGTCTGCGCTCACTTTGGAATTTACCTCGGCGATAACACTCTCGCGAGTAGTTCTGTCGCACGTACATCACCTAAAACAAAAGTAACTTTGCCCATGGGCGTCGGAAGAGGGGAAAGGGGCCAATTGTTGGCCCTGCCAGGATCTTAAAACTTGAAATTTTTTTATTACCTTTTTAGCAAACAAAAGGTTGTTTTGTTAGTTTCGAGAGGGAAAATGAAATTCCACCATTTTTAGCTCCTCCCTGAATAAATATTTTTGTCTGTCTCTGGAAAAATCTACTATTGGCCCCTTCATGGAAAAAGTCTTTCCGACGCGCATGGCTTTGCCAGAAACAAAAATCACCGTGAAAGTTGTAAAGTCGTGTTTTTGAACATAATTTTATCAATTGTATACCCTCTTCAATTCCTTTAAACTTAAAAGCAAAAGTTGCAACTTTGCAAAATACAACATTTTGACAAAAACGGATTTGCTCGGTCTTTGAAGAATGAGCTTTTAGGTTGTTACACGTGTTTTCAACATTTTTAAATCGACTTGCTTTTTTATAACGAATTGTTATTTATAGCAGATGCAACAAAAAAATCCAAGGTTTTAGTAACAATCACAGTGCTTAAAATTTTCCACTGCCCAGTGCCCACCTCTGCTGTAGTGTGTACTCATGTTGTGATGCCATATTAAAAAAACATCAAAATTAGGCTCCAAACGGCTGCGTGAGAGAAAAGACATATTGCACCACACCCGCTTTGCCCATCTGAAAGCAGCAGCTGTGAGCGAACGTGAAAAATAGACGTTGCGGCTTCGATTTCAGTTTTGGTTTTCAGGTTGCTGGTGAGATGAAGCACCAGGCTATAACTCAGTGCCGCGAACAAAGCGCATTAATTCATCGTCTCCAAGAAGAGAAGCAAGTTGCGTATCAACTGCGGAACGACGAAGTTCGCAAACGTTTTCAAGCGGAAGGTGAGCTGCATTCCTTGCAAACATACGTAGAATACACAGAGAGGAAAACCCGTGAAAAAACTCGAAACAAGAGTGTACAGACTGTCACATCTATTCCACTGCGGTGGAATTTCGTCAATAGAAATTTGGAAGCTGCTGGAAAGCGATCACTTGATCGTGTTGGCAGCGAAAAGTGGATAACCAGTACTGGATCCGGTGCAGTAAGCTACACTGCCCTTAAGTCAGCAGCCTCTTTGTTGAAATTGGACTCAATAGAGAAAAATTACCGAAAAGAAACCATGAAATCAAAGCAGAAATTTAACGATGCTGCACAACATAGTCGACTTAACAAGGTCTCAAAGGACAGCAGCACTTTGAACGATGATCAACTTCATGGACAACACAAGAGTTTTGTATCTGGGAAAGGATCTTTTACAGGAAACTACAGCAACAAAGATTCCTCACCAATGTACGAAAATACATTAAACAATCCTCACAAGCTATCGACTACAGAACATAAACTGTCAAGCTCGTCTCAGACATCGGCTCCTCCTCCGCCGCCACCACCAGTTTCCAGGATAAATCTAATGAATGGTAATGCTTCAATGCAAAAGTTCAATCAACATTCTGCAGCCATGGGACCAGCAGCCCTGGTCTACAAAGCAAGAATATACACATGAAAAATCTTTCTGGATTATCGTTTTTTTCTCGTCTGTGTACCTGTTTGTTACTGGAATGCATTTGTGTATCGTTCGGCAAAACCACAGTTGTCTTGGAGGGTAAAGGGTATCCTTAAAAATGTGGACTGTGGCAATTAGGTCTCGTGTCGTTTAACACTGCGTCCTCTATGGAGCTGTTGCGAGAAAATTTTGACATATACTCGCCACAGTGACCAAAAATGAAGAGTATTACGTCGGGTCCAGCGATTCTGTCAAAGTTCAAATTAAGCATTTTTTAGGTAGCTCTACGAAGCACTTGTAACCGGACAGCTTGATTGAATTTGAGAGCTTAGACTTGTAAGCAAGCATATTTTTCATCAACTATAAGTTTAAAGAAAAACTCGCGTAACAGTTTCAAACAGTAAAAATGATTATTTCCAAATATATCTCGCCAACTGCACTTAATATCCTTGTTTTAATGCCTTCACGCCTTTTTATACGGAAACCTAGTGCAAGTTCTTGCGAAAGAATTTAAGCAATTTACATATTGCACAATTGTTTGTGAAAGCTCTAATTCCACGCGAAACTATTGGTTAAAGCGTACTGCTCATATCGTGTCAAATCACCCGTTTCTGTGTTTTGTAAATTGCATCCACTGAGTGCAATACGATGTTACGATGGAAAAATTTTCTGGCACTAGTGGCTTCTGTATTTGATGTTGTTGCAAAAGCTAATTGGAATGAATTGCTGCTTGTTTAAGCCGGTAACACTGTTCTATAAAATGTGTTTGCACACACTTTAGCCTAAATATTAAAAAAACATTTACGTGCTACTTAAAGCCAACATTCGCATTAGCTTTCTCAGCTCAATGAATTAAACATGCAATTATCTTTTCATAATAAAAGAATCTAAGCCTTTGCAACCATCATCTTGGGGTCCAAAGACCGTGAATTCACCAATCGCTATTACATTGCACAACATTCATCATTGCTTCATTTTTAAACCCACGTTTCTCTTAGGGAGTGTCGTGGGAGCAGCAACCCTAGGAGGCCTCGAAATACCTCACTGTTTTCAGTAACCGTTGATAGGTTTGATGTCTCCAGACCAAGGAGGGACCACACCATATCGGAGATGTAACAAATCCCAATTGGTCCACGGCAGGCCTCTAGGGTGTTTTCCAATGGGTGTAGCCAGTGATGTGTTTAAGGGGAGGCGAGCATAAATGACGCCCTCAAGGTGTTTTGCGCATAAATATTCCTCATTTTTGGTGAAAAACATATTATCCGCTCATATAATATTTCCCGAAACACATCATAATTAAGTACTCTGCTTTCAAAGAATCCCCCAACCCAGCAGTAACTGTAATGTGTAAGTAGCTTACTCTGCTTTCACAAAGCTCCGACCAGTATCTCCAATGTGTAAATAAGGAAATGCTTCAAACCAACTTCAATACACTTTAAAAAGACTGTGAGTTAAATTTGCTCCAAAAAGTTCTGAAAAGAACATCAAGTAAGAGCAAAAGTTTATACCAAAATTTTTCACTGTCAGAGAGCGAAGCTTCTCAGAATATACAGTAGTGTGGACAACTGTGAAAAAGGGGTCCTAGCTTTAAAAGCATATGTAGTGCATATGAAATCCCAAAAGTTTAGTTGTGTTCAAACATAGACCTATTTTGTTCTTTGTTTAATACAGCATTTTTAGTCAATGACTACTGGTAAGATTTTACAAACACTACACAGAGCACGCCAAAGATTTTCCGACTAAATTTTGCCGGAAGAACTAACACTAAACTTAACCACTATTCTAAACTTTAACTCTAAAACTAACTCTACCCCCATGCTCTAACCATAAACCCTAATGAGGCATAGAGAAGTGCATAGCACCGTGGCGCGCATTTCCCATTCCTAGGCTTGATCAAAAGGTCTTATCACGGTTGACTGAATATGATGACGTCATCAGAAGCCCCCCTTTTCAGCCTTTGCCTCGGGACCCCCATAGCCAACAGGACTCGCCTCGCCAACGTTTCTTATGTTATTCTGATCGTGTGGCCGAGCCATCGCAGCTGGGATCGCTCTATTCCAGGGGTCGGAAACCTATGGCTCGCGAGCTAAATGTGGCTCTTTTGATGACGGCATCTGGCTCGCTTGATATTTTCTTAACACGATTGTTACGAAAGAAACTTTTTCTGTAATTTTCCATCTACTACACTACAAAGCCATCAGCAAAACCATGCAGCATCAGAAGTCGCACTAACAGTAAGAAGCATGTTGTCAAAGAGAAAATTCAGACATTTACCATTGTTTGAAATGTTGGTTTTGCTTAAAAATTGCACATGTTAGTTAGTAAGTTAGTTGCATTAAGTGTTGAAAAGTATTATATGGCTCTCACGGAATTACAATTAAAAACTAAGTAGGTTTCATGGCTCCATTAGCCAAAAAGGTTCGCGACCCCTGCTCTATTCTTTTCGGGGACATGAATCGACACTCAGGGTTTCACGAATTTCACAACTGTGCACTTTGTCGCTTAGCTTCTGCCGCGAACCCTTCGTAAAAAACATGTCTCCCACTTGTACTTGCAATAAAATTATTTCGTTCATAAACTAAGATCCATCACCATGGGCGAGGATAGGAAAATACACGAATCAAAAACTGAAAGCTTTGTGGTGTTAGTTCGCCTTTTGTGACCACGGAATGATGAAGCTCTTGCGCCACAGCGTTGGCTTTACCTATTTGAGTATCAACCTCTTTGTTCTACTTTCCGTCACTCGAGACTACCATCCCAATTACTTAACTTCACGACTTGCTGCAGTGTGTTTCCGCTTGCGTTTGTGAAGCTAGTTCTCATGAAAACTTCATCACACACAGCTGGAAACCAACCAAGTACTTGTTGAAAGCGCTGTTAAATTGGAAGATACGGGAACAACTGACTCTTACTTGCAGAGTTAACTAATTTAGTTTCTAGAAAGACACATAATCTCAGTGCTATAATTTTCACGCCAGCTTGATTGCAAGTAGCTGCAAACCGATAAAGCCAGGCCCGTAACCAGCTTGGGACACAAGGTGGGGCAAAGAGTTTTCTGAGAAGGGGCCCAAATTTTAACTGTGTCCAATAGTATTAAACTATGTCGAACACATTTTTCCAGGAGGGCAAACATTTTGCAAGGGGGGCTCGCTCCCCCTGCCCCCCTCCTAGTTACGGGCCTGTATAAGAATAAGTTGAAAGCCTTGGTTAAAAAAACACAAGCAACACCAAATCTTCTGCAAAGGCAAAAGGTTGATCCCGCAGCTTCCAATAGTGACACCCTAGTCGACTTGGCGGTGACTTTCTATCCCGTTCATACAGATTGCGAAGAGGAGTAGTGACAGCACTCACTTTTGCCGGAATCTAACACCCTGGTTCCCTCCAGCTGGGCATGGGCGTCGAAAGGGGGTTAGGGGGCCAAGGCCGCCCTGGATTTTAAAATTTCCAGCAAAAAAGTGTTGTTTTCTTGGTTTCGAGTGGGAAAAAACTAATTTCACCACTTTTGGTCCCCCTGGAAAAATTTTTGAAAAATTCCCTGCTGCCCCCCCCTGGAAAAATCCTTCCGACGCCCATGCAGCTGGAATCAATTATCTCGCAGCATTTTGTTTCAAGACATTTGGCCTACACTTTTCGACGGAGACTGATAGAAATGTCTCGGTGGTTAGTGCATTCCAACACGAAATTGTGTTTAACTGCAAAAAACGGTTGGTGCAATTTTTCTTTCAAAGAAGTATGTTGCACCACACTTTTTCAAATAGCATGTGTGTTGAGTTTGTTGAACATGCCAAATATTGTGGTCTAGTCTACTGCTTCATGCCTTACTGCAGGATGGCAATGACTATCAGAGGATAGTGAAATCACTGTACTGCGCAGATAACAGGTTCTAAGGCACCCTTGCCCAAAGCTCAACTGCACTAAAATCTTTGTTTCGTGCCTATTGCATGCCAATGTATGTCTGAAAATTGTGGGACAGGTAGGCTATAGTCCTGAATTAAACGAGTGTGCATAGTCAACAACAGTGTCTATGAAGTGACTGCGCCCAGCCTATCACAACGCCTACGCATGGCCCACCAACGCCTATCAACAAACGCCTAATTTTGCGTTAGGCCTACATTTAATAAAATGTATAAGTTTGTCGGCTTCACGATATCTAGGTCATTTCATCAACATGTTTGAAGTCTTGATCAGAACTGGTTTGCATGCATTCTTCCCTACTCAGGAAACCTTAAAACGCTATACGAGTCGGGAAATCATGGGTGTAATGCAACCCAAAATTTGATTACGTTTTCCTGGGACATGTGACATTCATTATTTCCGGAGTAAACTATTTTTGACGTGTCGACGTCCATTTTTAATCGCTTTCGTATCAGCGCAGCGAAACATACATAGTATACAAATTTTATACACTGCACCCCCAAAACGAAATTTTTAGAGGGGAATTTTTGTTTGTACGTAGAGAACGTCATGGGCGTTTTAGTTCCGTTATTCTTCACATCAACTCATGGTATAAGAAGACTCTTCACAAATAAGGTTTCGGTGGTCATGTTTGGCCAAACACGTTTTGCACTTAAAATCACATTGAAATCTTAAGGTATTAAGGTGCACAAAATTATTTACACCTCAGGTAACCCTGGGTAGTATAGTAGGCCTACCCCAATTTTGTATATATAAGCTTTCAGGGACATTTTTCTAGTTAACTCTGGCACCATTCCACTTGTCTCTGAAAATCAGGAAAAGTCATGGAAACACAGGTTTCTAATATTTTTCTAAGTAGACAAAATCAACAAAAAAGAAGCCTTTGGGTGGTGGCCACCCAGCTTTCCTGAGCAGGGCGTTCTGCAATTAACCTTTTATCCACTCAGTTGAAAAATTTGATGCTTTTTACAAATCTCCAGTTTTTTCCACTGTAACGCTTATCGTATAACAAATTAAAAATGGGCTTATATTTGTATGATTATTATTGATGGGATTGTTACAACCTATAGTTTAAGTTTTATCTCTCCAATTAGTTGATGACAATCACTGACAAAATTTTAATTAACGTCATTTCTTTACTGACAACTTTTAAGAAGAGACCTGTCTGAAGAAAAAATAGAAACATAAAACTCTAATTGTTAGCTTGATAAACTTTACTAATTAATTAGTAATTAATCTTAAGTGATCAGCAAGGTCAGTCAGACATCAGCGCTAGCCAGTGCTAATTCCAACTCTCTTCAAAAATCATTAGCGCATAACGAGACAAACGCTTTTTTTCCAATAGGTAGATTTATGGTCTTGTTCAATTCAGTCAAGTGATCCTCTCGACTAGGCCAGATCAACGAGTTGTGAAACATGAAAAAGCATGAGTTGAGGTGGGAAAGCAAGGATGCTCCAAGCCTGTATTTAGTTAACGAGTCCATTCAATGGTGCTCAAGAAACGAGCCAGAACGCAATTTAAGTAGGCTACCACTGTGCTATAAACAAATTCGGGCGCTACCGTATGTGATTTTGCCAACGGGAAGATTCACGTCTGGACCATGAAACTACAAGAAAATGTTTGCGCCAATAATTTAATAAAATTAAATTTTGATTTTAATGTTTGCGTCAGACCCACCACAAGGGTACTCAAATAACACAATAACACAAAAATGGTTAGACATACAGTGCAAGCGCAGTACAGAGCGAGTGCTGGCTGAGAATCTGTCTGAGACGAGTTTAGTCCGTGGCTGTGAGAATCTGACTGTTATTCAAATAACTGTTATCGAGGTCGTGCAGATTAAAAATTACTGTACTTGAACTGCTGCGACCCACTCCGACCTTAACGAAACTTCTTCGATGGCCATGGCCACTAGTCAGGGCCGGATTAAATGAACGCAAGGCCCCGGGCAAAGTCGTGACGCGAGGCCCCCTGAATAGGGTCTAGGACATTTCGGCGATGCTGTTTCGGCGATGCCGTTTCGGCGACGGGACATTTCGGCGATGGTGGTTTCGGCGACGGGAGGTTTCGGCGACGGGACGCTTCGGCAATGGTGGTCGCAGATGTTTTACACGAAAAAAAGTGCTTTTGAAATACTTCAGTGGTTAGACTGCAAAGGATGTATGCTTGATAAGCATTTTTGTTGTCATCCTGAGGGCAGCTGTGGCTTCTCTTCCGCCGGAAGTGTGGATGAGCTTAGTGCGACCGTGACGGTTCGGCCAGGGCTAAGGTGGCTGTTCGCAAGGTTGTTGCACTAGCACCCCAGCCCAAGCCAGCAAAACGCCTCAAGAGTGCGACGCGTGGTGTCAGTTTTTGCGAAGTGTTGGCGATACGTGAGCGTCCTGTCCAACGTTACTCCGAGGTATTTGCGCTCGAAGCAAAATGGCAGGGTTGCGTTGTTGTAGTTGATATTCAGCTCACGCTTAGCTTCCTTGTTGTTGAGATGGAAGACTGCCGACACCGTTTTTGTAGTGCTGAGGTTTAACTTCCAGGTCTGGAGGTATTCATCTATGGTTTACACGTCTTTGCTAAGCACCCCTTCCACTGCTTGCCAGACTATATCAGCATGCATGATTGCTAGATCGTCGGCGTATGCATACGTTCCGGAGATGGCGATTGCCAAGTCAGAGGTGCGGATTTGAGAAGGGGTGCCACGACGGCTCACTGTGGGACGCCATGCTTGAGGCATCGCAATCTTAATTGCTGAGACTTGATGACTTGAGTTGTTTGTGCGACACTGAAAAGAACTGTGTTCCTGCCAGGTCCATTTGATTTCACCGGATTGCAATGGAGGAAACCAACTATCTACGGAATAATCAATAATATTTCACGCTTTCTGCCTTAAACGTTCTTGAAATAATGGCGCCATTGAATCTTGACGTAGAGCGACGCTTATAAATACGTGACATTTGGAAGATGGTTGCCACTAATCTTGACGCACGCCTATGGTTTCAAACATTTGACATTTTTACATGCCTGCTGGGTTCCCTTCACAATCTGGTTGGTTTGCCATTCGCGGTGACTGTGACACACTTGGCCGTACAAGATTTAGCGCTGTGGCGACCTGGAGATGTCGCCATATGTGCACAAAATGATCACCAATGGGTGGTGCCCAAGAGTAACAAATTACTGAGATTGACACCACAAGCAAAAGATCAAATGTCACTATTCTTATATATCAATAGTGCAAGGTAGTGTCAGTAGATTGACTCCGATAGAGCGATCCAGCAGAATACTTTCAAATGATACTAGTAGTGAACACTTGAGTGTGGAATTAAGAGGGATCAAGACATTCTAGAGCAGTGGTTCTTAGCCTGGGGTAAATTTACTCGGGGGTAATTTCATCTTCCAAGGGGGAAATTTACTGGACCATAATTTGCAACCAATGTAAATCTTTACGCATCATTCTAAACTGTATGAGTTTGTTAATTTCGTATTTTCAGTAAATAGCACCATTGAGTCTATTGGGGTAAATCTGGTAATCTTGTTAGAGGGTAAGACATGTGAAAAAGGTTGAACCACTGTTCTAGAGAATAAGTTTTATTGTTACTGGTTGCTCTCCTGTTAGCTTAAAATGACCCGAGTTAACATCAAGGCGATTCAGATCACTGACTGTAACAGTGGCTTGTACTGTTTGCAGCATCCATTTGCTTCTTCCACGGGATAAGCTATGTCAGGGGTGAGCAATTAATTTCGCTCGAAGGCCACTTTGAAAAGACTGCGTTTAGCGGACGGCCTTACCCTCTAATCCAGTGTTTTTCAACCTTTTTCGGTTCACCCTTTTGGCATTTTCACACAGTCTGTGACCCTTCCTGCTCTATTTCCAATACATATCATATTATAGCCACTTTGGTTAACACAAAATGCATTTCCAGAAAAATGAAACGAACTACCACAACGTTATTACCACAAAAATACATTTCATAGCATTTAATTTGAAACGCTAATTGAATTTAACAAACATTTTCAATGCAGCGGTTGACTTTGCAACCACATGGCCAACTTCGAAATTCGTGGTTGAGTGCTTGACAGTGCTAATCTCATACCATCCACGATTTTCCTTCGATTTCGTGCCTTCATTTCGATGTAAATTTGAAGTGAAAACCACTCTCGCAGAGATATGTTATGGCAAACGGATGCAATATTCGAAAAGTCAGTTCAGACAGTCATAGGTGTAGGAGCAGGCAAATTTTTGGGGGTGCGAAAGATTTTTGCCCGAATTTCCCCGACATTGCAGAAAAATTTTTGGGCCACTTGTTATGCGATTTTCATGCGATTTTGGGCCCCATTTCTTTCAATCAAAGCACGTTGGGCACCATTTTTATCAAATCAAAGCAAGTTGGGCGTCATTTTTGCTCGTATTTTTATGGAGTTTGCCCAGATATTCAGGGATTTTCGAAGGTTTTCACAATTTTTGTCCAGATTTACACTGATTTTGCCGGATTTTCACCAAATCAAAATATTTGGGCGTGCGTTTGCACCCCATGCACCCCCGCCTCCTACACCACTGCAGACAGTTATGAGTTTGATTCAAGCACAGCTCACCAAAACGGAGAGAGTGGCAATTCATGAAAAATATCGTATGCTGAAGAATCATTTCGAAGATCACAAAATTGGTCGTGTATTTCATTGAAAATATTAGCCGTAACCAGAGAGGTAAAGAAAGGATTTCATGGAAGCGCAACTTCTTCCTCCATGAGCTCAGGGAAATATCGTTGGAACCAGTGGCGCAGCCAGGAATTTTGTTCGGGAGGGGCCAGTCAATGACGTCGTCAGATTTCAAACTTTAGCTATTTTGCACATAGATCATTTTGATGTCACTGGTCAATTTCTGGTCTATTACAACAGGATATGACGTCAAATACCTTCTATCAGTCGGCATCGATAAATTTTAACAAAGACAAGAAAACGTTTGCTTTCGCAGTGATCATTATCAAGCAGTTGTTAATTTTCAATGAACATTAAGAGTAGCGAAAAGCGAAGCGCCGTGTAATGTTGTCCTCGAGAATATCACTGACTA
>JGI24158J21664_10007902_pt1 | contig 14139 bp, 7 predicted proteins | sample Ectturendosymbi3_FD_21664 | JGI IMG/M metagenome (IMG submission 21664) | reverse complement strand
AAGGCGAAGATGATTTCAATTTTTCCGGAATGTTAGACCAAATTTTCGGACCATTATACTTTAGAGAAAGCTGACCCAGAGATGTTTTCATTCTGGGTAAACAATATTTTTGCAGAGAAGCAAGTCTTGTTTGATTGTTGTGGATTGGTGCAATCTCGGCAAAGTGGTTATCAAAGTGATTAGATAATCCACCATTATAAAAGGAGTACATGAATTTGTCAACTGACAATTGAAATAAATCAGGTATTTCTAAAATTTTGTGCTTGTAATAGAGTATAGTTGTTTTAGTTATGTTATATTCAAGTGTTCTCACAGCTTTATTTTGCAATCTAATCAAAGGGAGTAAAGTCGTCTTGTTGCCCCTTCCCCAGTTACGTATTGAGTAAGTTAAATAGGAATGGAAAAGGGCGAGTGTACCACTGTTATTTAATAGTTAACTTTTTACCGCACAACTGTTTAAGATGGAACAATCTGCACGTTTTTCTGTTCAACTGCATTTTTTAATCTTGATTCTTGAATATTTAATGTAGCCAATAGTTGAATGATGATCAGTTTCACAACCTTTCAAGGACGCCGGAAAATACTCAGGGACAGGAAAGTGTTTTTCAAGAATCAAGGACGTAATCAGTTTTGATGGCAAATTCAAGAACAGTCCTTGGCGCTCAAGGACGTCTGGCAACCTTACCCGAACGCCATCTAACCTCGCTACGCCCCTGAGGAAAGGAAGCTAAATTATGCATGTTGTCATTGCAGATGACAGAGGGTACATCTACATCAACCTGCGTTCATGTAAGGAAGTGCTCCAGTATGTAAACACATGTTACCCAGAAACTTCATACTGCCTTGGCGTTGGTTAAGCTGGACATAAAAATGAGCATGGTGGTGCTAAAAACTGGTATAACGTATGCAATACGAGAATAACTTTCGTTAGGCTAAAAACTGTTCTCCCGCGCAAGATTTTCAAGTCGTATAGGTATTAAAACAGAAAATGGCCTCGAGTGGCAATTTGGCGTGTTTTTTCAGAACTCACCGACAGTTAGATTTTGTGTGCTACCAACTACCCTTTTTGCTTATTCCCATATTCTCTTTCATCTGTGCCTGGTAGAGCCCTGCACGGGTTGAAATTTTTTGTCCGCACCCGCAGGAATTTGAGAAATCTTGCCTGCTCCCGCCCCGGACTATTTCCGACTCAAACCTGTCACTGTGTGTCTGAAAAATACTATAAACTCATGCAATGTATTTCATCGCTAGTGGCAATTTATTCAGTGGTTCATTTTAAAGCCAGCCGAAGGTCTTCAAAAACAGTGTAAAGCAAAAATGCGACACCTAGTCAAATTCCAGCGCTGTTTTCTCGGAGCATTGTTAAACAAGAGTATGTCGTTCACTGAGGAGCTGTGTAAATTTGCTCTTCACGACATTATCATTGATACGAAACACCCGTTCATTAGCAGCGATGGTTGTCATCACGCAGAACGTATTTCTTTCAGGATCACTGAGACCCGAAAACTCCAACCTGCGGTCTCACCGCCACTGGAGAATATCTCTACATCAGTTATGTCCGACCCGTGGTCAGCATGCGGCCCAGTGAGCTTTTGCTTATTGTGTATGTACAATACAATAACAGCCTGACTCTACTTTTATCATCTGAAATTCGACATCTTCGGTGCAATGGTCTTTAGTGCCTGGTTATCATGTACATGTACTGGTAGATTTCAACATGTCCAATAATGAAAAACTAATGTCTAGTTTTCTGATTTCTACTCGTGTCTTCCTCTGCACTGAATTTAAACCTAGTTACCCTTATTCTTCCATTAGCACTAAATTTGCCTACATGGCAGTTTGGAGGTGATTTACCAGTGCCATACAGTCGTTACAGTTGCAGTTAATATTCAAGTGCTCTCAGTAGCATTAAAACTAAATTTCAGTTTGATAAAACGAAAGTAAATCATTCAATGTGCGGTGCTCACGGAGATAGTGACATGAGTTTTGGCCCAGTAGGACATTTCGGTTGGCATAGCTGCTCTGCATCTTTATACCACAAGCTATTTTTGCCCATGTCACTTTCACATGCATTGAGTCAACATTCAGTAACCCGCACTACAAATTTCTTATCCCGCACGCAAGACTCTGCGGATTCCCACAACTCGAGTGGGTTAACCCGCCCAGCGCAGAACTCTGGTGCCTGGTGACTCCAGGAATAAACTAACCGCAAACCAACTACGTTCGTGCTTTCGTGGCCGAAATTGATGAGCCGAAGTACTCGACGCCACGCAGCTTCGACCTTGCAACTGAGGAACTAAGCAGCACAAAACCTCGGGCTGCAACGCATGTAACAGTCAAAGTAAGAAGTCTGTGTCGGAATACGGTTAAAATCACTGAAACCGGCTGTGGGTCAATACACGCAAAGGTTAAAGACGCAGATCACGTCCTCCTGGGACATAAGCGCAACCAAGAATTTTATTCGGAAGGGGCCAGTCAGTGATGTCGTCCGTCACTGGCGTCTTTCTAGCAGTTAAAAATTGATACAAAACACCAGTAAAAATCTTAGCAAGTTTATTTCGGGTGGAGCTCTTCGGCCGCATTCTGGCTGCGCCACTGCCACCACTCTTGCTTTCGTAACTGCTTTATTTTAGACAAATTCTTTTCCAGGTCCCTAAACAAAGTGGATCTGCTGATTCCGCGATCTGACTAGTAACTTGCGTTAAAAAATCACAGTACGTCCCGCAAATCCACAATGGCAATATTAATTTCTAGTTTTGCGTTGGGAAAATCTACAGTAGATGGAGCACGAGAACAGCAACAAACATACACCAGCTTTTGTCAATTCTATCAACTGGAAGCAAAGCTTGATTAGCTACGTCTTTGTGGGCTTCATGACGAATGAACACTGCACACAGAGATTTGCGGAACTTGAGGTTTGCTTTCGGCGCTGAAGCGTTTGGTTTCTACGGAGAAGTCGCAGGTTTCAATAGAGTTACAACTGTGCGCGAAAAAGTTGTGATTTCGTAGCAGTAACGGGGCTCACGTATGTCGTGCTGGGTGCGTTTGTTTACGTAAAGCAGGAGTTGTTGTTTTCCTTCAAGTAGTGGGTGAGACTTCGAGTGACCTTATCGTCCTAGAGCTAATGCAGATTGCAGAGAGCAGCACGATTCGACTGTTCACTGCTTTCCTCATAAGCTTTCTGTTCTATTCTCAAGCATCGAAAAGCGCGTGGCGCTAATTGCTTAAGAAAACGCTCAAAAATTGGTAAAAAAAAGCTTGTAGTAAACAAAAAAGAAATGCGGCGATATGCCAACGCAGTAAAAACCAACGCTGCTCAACAAAGCCCCATACGCTTTCACACACCCACCTGTTTTTACCATAAAGACGTTATCTAGCCTCGAGCACAAAAAACATTTCGGCAATAGCAGACAAGTTCGGGCAGCTAATTGAGGCAGTCGTAGCAGCATACTGTCACAGAGAATGGTCACTAAACGTAAGTTTTCGCCAGTGAGGTTATGGTAGTCGTTGAGTTGCGCGGTCGAAACAGCAAACTGCCATAGAAATGAATAAAAAGCATCGTCGTGTTTCGCGAGCAGCCAAAAAATGTTCTTCTTCACGTGGTTGGCTGCTTCTATTTCTCAGGTGAGTCTTCCGCTGGATCAGGTATTTCATCCTGTTTCGATTCGCCTTTGCCGGGCGACTGGTTAGAATTTTCTTTGTTACCAGAAACGTGCAACTCGTCAAGCTTTATGCTTAATGTGCCTTCCTCGGCATCATCTCGCTTCTCGGGTGCCTGTTTTTCTTGTGAGGCTGCGTCGCTTTCGTCTTTGTTGCTTTCATCTGAAGAGGAATGAGGAAAAGTGAAACAAGGGAGTGACATTTGATTGGCCACTTATTGCTGGGTGGGTACACCTTTGCATTCTTTGATTGCAGTCGCGCTTGCCGTTTACTGTGTTAAACACCAGCTACAGTTCCAGCAAAAACAATAGACACATTTCCAAGACCCAGGGTTTATTTTATTTGAGTTTGCCTCCTGGGTTTCGAGCGCGTCTGCGTTCATCAGGCATCAAACTTTAACGACAAAGGCATTTAATAGTAGAAAGCCAGCATTTTCATCACTCCGGTATTGATGAGAACAGTTTTCTCAGAAGTTACCGCAAATTTTAACTTCCCTACAAATGAAATTGAAAGCAAAACACTTCAGAAAACGTTGTGTACCTACAATGTCAAGAAAAAATACCGCTTTACAACAGATTGCATGTTTGGTTGCAAGCACAACTAACCGGATTCTGGGTTCGTTTGAAGTTGCTTCAGCATTTCTTGACACTCAGTAAATTTCTCCTTGAATTTATTAGCATCTGAAACAAGTCTGTTTGCTGACAGTACTACTTGCCAAACACACATCAATAACGTATCAAAAGCCCATTGCGAACAGTCTGCATCACATACATATATCTCTGAATAGTTATCACATGCGCTTCTGTCGATATAATAAACTCTAGAAAGACTTACACCACAAACCGTGGAAACCATAGCAGCAGCTTGCTACCCAAACCAGCAAAAAAACGAGGATGTAGTGAGCATTTTGTAGGCGAGTATTACACACAGCTTAGCGCAGATATCACTCCGCTTTTCAAAAAATGTGATGCCCCTTCAATATACTTCCACAGATAAACACCTGATTACAACTGAAAAGACGTGCTTGCGTCAAGCAAGACATCAGAACCGCTACAGTTGGTCATTAACAAAAATATGAGTTTACTATAGGATACTTCTGTGTGTCAGTATGAGCACTACCAACTACCGTCCTATTCTCCTCCTGCAAGCGGTTACATACCAAGATTTGTCTCCTGCTGTTCGAGTTTAATCGCTTTTACCATCAGACAAACGTCTTTATTGCCGCTTCAAGTTAATTGCAGAATACACAGTTTATATCAGTGGATCTTAACCTGTGGGGAATTACCCGCTAATGAGGAATGGTAGAAGTTGCAGGTGGGTATTTAGTCATCATCTGAAGATTACGGAGAGTCACCTATTCCAACTTTGTCTTAGAATTCTGCTGCAAACTTTGGTATTGTGACATGACAAAACAAAGACTTCTGGAAATTATCAACAAAATCTGTCGAAGCATGTTCAAGCATCAAATTAAGTATTCAAAGCTTGTCTGCGAAACCCAGTAAGCTGTTATGGCCTTAGCGTATGCAGACACAAACGAGTTTCATTGTTAGGTCATACATTTGCAGTGTAAGCACATTGCGCAACAGGTATTCAACAAGGCCGAGAGCGTCAGAACTAGTGCAAATGGTTCAATTTCATTTAGGTTGTGGGAAATGAAGATCCAGTCTCAACCAGAAGCGGGTAATAAGGGAACATAGGCGTAGCCAGGGGGGCCAAAAGGGCCGTGCCCCTCCCCAAATTCTTGGAAAACATAGTCATTTTGTGCTATGAGTGGTGTTTTTCCAAACAAAATAGTGTTATTCGAAATATCAAACATTTCGGCCTCCCTTCAAATTTTTGGGCTGACTACGCCACTGTAAGGGAACAAGGTTAAGAACCACTGGTTTAAATGCAGTGACCGTCAATAAAATCATCGATGGTAACTAAAAAATTCAGTCTGCAGAGTTGTGCAAACTCACTGCCTCTATGAACAAACATTTTCAATAAACTCGACTCAAATGCAACGAAACCAACCACATATTAAACACATTACAAGATGTCTAAAACAGTCACGTACTTTCCGCGTTAAGAAAGCGGATTGCCAATAATTCTTCCCGAGCTTCTTCTTCGGTGAAATCTGCAAACGTTGTCCAGACCCACGCTCTGTCACTTCCACAATTCGGCACCAACTCCATGTGTTGTTCGACTGTAAGACATGAACTACACGCTTGAGCCCTACAACTGCCCGCGCTTCGAAATAAATAGGCATGCACTGTAACGGGTAATTTGTAAAAAAAAAGTTTTACAACACACTTTTTGTTTCACAATGACAGCACCGGATGCACTTTTTCACCTGCTGTTGATGAACTACTTTGGATCTAACAACCAACCACCAGGGCTTATTCCTGGTCCCGGTAGGCACTGGGCCCCGGAAGAATGAAAGTACGCACACTATGCAACCGCACGATTCCATCCTTGTTTGGTATCTTTCATGTTATGCCAGGTTAAGATGTTGTCATGGGATGCAATGCTAGCACATGGAAGACCACTACATTGAAATGATCGGTAAGAATTCAAGTTCAAAAAGCTAGGCCTGGACCGATTTCATCCTACTTCCAATTACATTTACCCGTGAAGGGAAGTGTAAGGAAAAAGTTCAAATCCCTGACTTCTTTACGTATCTAACATTACGGGCAAAACATGATGCTGCAAGAACAGTCACCGCACCGTAAATTTGTTAATTTTTCCAATCTACAATATATCATTCCAGCAATCTATTTTTCAGTATTACACATGCTTGCTTTGCTTGGTGCTAGAAGCTTTCCAGAAAATTTGCTTTACTTTACTAGTTTTACTTGACTGGATACATTAACCATCCTGCGCTCTGTTTCCAAGACACAAACACTACAGAACGTAACTTCATCAGACACGTAACTTCATCATCCAATTACAGGCTAAAGTTTGCTGCAAAGTAAATTAGATGCCCAACAGTTGCATATTCACTATCGCGAGCTTTCATCAGAGGTGGCGCCAGCAAATTTGCGAAATCGCGTGAGAAGATTTAGCCACGTGGAAAACACTAAGATCAACGTTTCAAACAGTCTGGTCTAGGAAGGATAGGCAATGTTCTGCCAAGCTGCCTTCTCAAACTGCATATTGTAATAAATGCAGCACCGTTACATTGTTAGGAATAACAAGTAAAGCAGGTACACTGACAACAATGATAGAAAAACAAGTGACATTTTAACTACTGAATTCGCACTGAACCTACCATAATGATTGGCGCAAGTCTTGAAAGTTTTGTCTCTTCTCATAAGCAATCGTATTTTGGAGTTCTTTCTGTGTTTCAGCAACTTTACATCACCAGTTCCACGTTCTTTCCACTCGGGTGGGTCAGCTTCTTTAGCCCAACGAAACAGTTTTGCCCTCCTATAAGAAGCATAAAAATATGAATGTTTTGCATAAGCTCTGGCATTACTTCTGGTTGTACATAACATGAATCGAAGAAACATATAAGATATAAAGTGTTTTTACAAATAAACATGAAAACACTTTTTTACACTAAAATAATGCTTCATCAGTTTTTTCTTGAAGTCTTACATGCTGCTGTGATGTACAAAATAAGCTTATAAAATAAGCAACCTTACATTTTGAAAAGAACATCCTCATCTTCTTCCATTGTTGGTATTTTCTGCTCTGGCAGAGAAATAACGGGTTCAAATTGAGGATCATGTACTTCGTGAGCATCATCCTAAAATCACAGTAAAAATTTCTATTGATACTGATACATATCACTAATCACACAAATAAAGCACTTTAAGCACAACCCACAGCAACACTTACACATACCATACTGCACATTTACCTCATTTATAAGTGTCTACCTTAATCATCACTCACTTGGCATATCGCAAGTGAGGACCTGCCAAAAAGATTTGATTGTGCTATAGAAATCGCTTATTACTGCTGGATAATGGATACTCACAAAAATCAAAACATGCCAAACCCACAACTCCAGATGTCTGGAAAAATTGATATTCTCCCATGGGCTATGAAAGTTAAAACCACATCATCTGTCCCTGCAAACGTCACATCTTGCATCTGCTCCATAATTCTACCAATTCAACCCCACAAAAATTTGGCAACCAATTACCCATTTTAAAGCTATACAACAAAGGCATCCAGACCTGTTTTTTGGTCATTTTTCAGTCGTTGACTGAATTTTTTTTAATACTGAAAAAAATCAAGTCAATTTGGTCATAATGCATTTTTCCAGTGAAAAAATACTTGAAAACAAATAAGCAAATCCAGACTATGGTCTATGGACCACATCCAGTCCACAAAGTCATTTCATACAGTCTACAAAAACATTTTATAAATAATGAAAGTTTGAAAATTAAAAAATTTGTTGATTTGGTGGAATGTTACATGTCCCAAAACAGTAGCATTACATAAGATGGATACTGGAATGTCAGTTGGTCAAGTATGCCTTTGCTGCAGGCTTACCTAACCTTAGCTTCTATGTTGTTGCTCAAACCTAAGCCCTATTGAGAACACTTCACAACTTTCATATTCCATTATGCTAAGATTCAAGAAGTAATTTCACTACTGACATCAATAATTTGTACTTCTATTATTAAACAACATTCATGTTTTGACATTCTTTTTTTGTACCAGAAGTTTCTGTTTGGCCTTTGAACTGTTGTGTAAAAGCTTGTGTGGCCAGCTGAACAGCACATATGATAACAGGTTATTGCATTATAATGAAAAAAGGTTTCCAAAATATTATAATCAAAACACCTGCTGATGTTTGTAAGATGGCACAGAAGTGTGTGAATTGCAGGCTGGGTTACATTTTGCTGTTATGCCCTGAGATTTCTATGCATGATTACTTTGTGTTGCCAAACTTTACCCCAATTAGTTTACTGAGTACAAACACAAGTGGAAAATTATTGGAGCATTAACATTTGACCAACAAATGCAAGTAAACAACTCATGAAGCAGTTTTTTCATGGACTTCAGCCTAAGTCACCACCAACACACATACATCAGACATAATTGGGCTAAAGAAAATAAAAATGCAAGCCCTTACCAAAGGAGTTATGTAAGCAAATTAGCTTCTGTCTAATATCTGAAACTATAGAACAACCTCAACAAATATAATCATTATTTTTTAAGAAAATGCTTTCATCTGTGATGAAGAACTCAAAAGAGCAAACTTACACATAAGATTGAGGTGATAAACTACTCAAGGGGATGTTATTGAGCTAAATCCATTTTCTCCAACCAATGGACGGATGTTGCAATTAGCACAGCAATGTGAAGCCAAAGCCAAAATTCTTATAGTCACCACAAAAAGCATGCTGGTAATGTAGAAAAGTGATACAATTTAAACAGCACCAGTTCTGGAGGTATAACACAACTATAACACCATGTTCCCAACTTTGATCAGTACTTTCTCTAAAATATGTATTTTCAACACACTGTTCTAAAATAAAAACCAGAATTTTCACAATAACATTGTAAGTGTTGATAGCGTGCAAATACTCCAGCAAATGTGAATTGATTAGAGACAGACCGATATATGGGTTTCACTGATATATCTGTGTCAGCAATTTTGGCCGATTTTATCAGCCTCAGTAGGTGTTGACAAAATGCTGTTATATTCCTCACGTATCCAGACAACGTACGCAAGAAAGCACCACGATTCAAGTCAAGACAGCTGTCTTGCAGCAATACGAGCAGGTGCATTTTCATAAGCAAGCAGACAAGACGAACCATGAAGCACACGTTGGCCGCTGCAACCAAACCAAAATATCATCATTAATCAGATTAATTAAAAATCATAACAAAATATTGAAGTTGTTGCAACTTGAAAAATTTTAGTTCATAAATCGCGATTTTTGAAGTTTTTGAAAAAAAGTTAAGGCATAGAATACATTATATTTTCGCTAATAAGCACAAATCATGCTTTAAAATTTTTGGAAATATTGATATCGGTCCACGAATGGCCGATACATTGGCACCGGCCCCCAAAAGCCTGGTCGGTTATCTATAAATTTGATTATAATACAGTTTCCACACAAAATTTATGAACAAACTCGCAGCTTTTTCTTGCAATCACTTTTTTTTAACATTAAAGGAAACTCATTATACAAACCATTATTAAGATATAACTGCATACCTCCATTTCTGTACAGTGCACAAGAAATATTAGTAATTCGGAACAAAGTGATAGTATCTAATCATAGTGCATTTCTTACCTCAGAAGCCATTTGGACAGTTGTGATAAATATCTTAAAACAGCTTCAATACTACGTCAACTTGGCTTTAGCTTGTAACATTCAACTCTGTAAATTGACAAAGAGTTCCATTAATCAAAAAAATGCAACCTACACATGAAACAGACTTCAGTAATTCATTGTTTTGAGCATTACACATCAGAGAATTCTAACTTGCATAACAAATACAGTAGTTGTCTGTGCTCACCAATGACCTCATAATTTTTCTTTCTTAGCATAAGCCCACATATGTTTGCAATCAGCTAAGAAAATGGCAGCATCATTCCCTCACAATAAATTGCATTCTACCTTTTCAACTGCACTTTGAGGACGTGCACTCATGGTTGACAAAGCACCACGTAATAGTGCTATCGTACTACGTAATAGTGCTACTGTAAACATATCGTTATATGTTTATTGCTAAGACACTGCATTAACAAATTATCAATTGAAAATCCATGGGAAATTAATGATGAAATGTTGCCTACATGCATTCCATGTGCTTTATGTTTAAGTTAAGGTGTTATAAGCTAAAATCAACATTTTTCAACAAGCATTAATGGTGCTGTCAAACAGGGTACCTAGATAAATGGAAAGGCGAATTGTGTTTTAAAATATAAATTGAGCAAACTTTTTGGCAATGTTTCTGAATTGTGATATAAATGAAAATTGTGAAGTCTTAACATTATTGCAGTTTTGAACCAGAAACACCAGAAAGCCAATCAAAGGCTCAAAAGACCCAGATTTTAACCTAATTTCCAACAAAAACTTGAGCAAAATATTTCTATCTAGTGGTTGGGCCCAGGGCCAGATAATCTTAGCCAAAAGCCTAGTCCACTTATGATGTCACTCACAAAAAGCCCGAAACCCAAAACCAAAAATTTTTTTTCATTACTGATTTGAAGACTTGCCACATCTTTGAACAGCTATCTGGCGTAATCGGCAGAGGAGATATGGAGTTGCAAACAAGCTTACAGAGTTGGAGGTAAAATATTCGATTCCGACCTTTCAGAAGTTTCTGACCCCTTAGCATAAAGGGAATTAAATTTGGCTGTTAAAATCAATGGAAATCTTCGTACACAACAAGAAATCTTTGTTCAACAACAGTTTCAAAAGAAATTGTGCCATTTCAACAGGAATTCCCAATTTAAGAGTGTGATGTAAAAAATGATCCAATTAGACATCCGGAGTCAGAGTCAGACAAAAAAACGACTCTACCTCCCGGTGTTGTTAGGAATCTGAATCCAACTCCACCCAAAGATTCGGCAAGTCTTCGAGGCTGCAATGAAAAAAAATGTTTTCAGTTTTTGTTTTTTTGTGAGTGATGTCATAAAGGGAACAGTTTTAGGCCTTTTTGCTCTCTTCATCTGGCCCTAGACCCAAACCACTACATGGTAGTATTTCGCTGAAGTTTTTATTGGAAACTAGGCAAAAATCTGAATCTGTTCACACTTTGGATGACTTGCTGGAGTTTTGGGTTCAAAAGTTATGACCCAAAAACAAGAAAATTAGTAATTAATCCACTATGGAGATATATAATTAGTTATTTTGTTTATTTCAAATAATATCTTTTGAACCAAAAATGCTAGAAAGTCGATCAGAGGCTCAAACGACTCAGATTCTAGCCTATTTTCCAATGAAACCTTGAGGGAAATACTTCCATCTAGCAGTTGGGCCTTAGGCCAGGTAACATGAGTCAAAATGGCCAAAAACATATCTCACTCATGATATCACTCACTAAAAAACTGAAACCCAAACGCAAAAAATTTGAGGGCTTGAACAGCTCTCTAGCGCAATCGTCTGAGGCAGTGGTTCTCAAATTTTTTTTTAAATTACGCAACGGTCCCCAAGCAATTTTTTAATGGGTCACGGTCCCCTTAAAAAATCAAACTAATGCACTGTCGTACTTGTATCTGCTTAAAAAAAAGCAATAGAATTAGGCTACCATAGCTCCAAATTGTGTTTGTTAAATTTAGTTTGGAAATATAACTTGCCCGAAAACTTTATTTACACAAAATTTTTTTCTTCAGGAGCGTCGTGTTGATTTTTTTGGAAGGTGCTTCGCAGTCCCCAGAAAATTGTCTCGCGGACCCTAGTTTGAGAACCACTAGTCTGAGAAGTTATGCCGTTGCTAAGATACATGAAATATGCTTGATTTTGGGATGATTTCCAAGTACGATATATTTATACGCTAGCAGCTAAGGTGTTAAGTTCTATGCATTGCTTTACCTTAGCTTTTGCCTTGTGAGTTTCATGGCAACAGCAGCAATGTTGCAACTCACTTTCGTTATATTAAGTTGAAGCAATAATACTGTAGCACAGTGTTTCCCAATTGCCGTGCTGCAAGAACTCTTCTACATGCTACAATGCGATAGTGTAAACTGAATTTGAAATCTCATATGTGATGCGTAAACGCATAATATATCCTAGGTCAGTGTGGTCTAACTATAGGCCTGTGGGCTGCTTGTGGCCCGCCACAGTGTGTTCAGTGGCCCACGGACGCATTCAGGAAAATCTTCAAATCTTAAGTTTGTAGGAAAAGCATGTAAGATCGCATTTGGCTCACTGAATTGCTTGCGCTGCATAAAGTGCATTTGTACAAGAACAATGAATACCACCTTTTCTGTGTACCAATTTGTTTTATTTATTTATTTTACGATCAAATTAGAAGGTACGGTCCAACGCTAACCCTCTGCTGGGACACTTGTATGGATAACCTCTGGTTTTTCAGTGCCTCACGTTCATTGTCTTGAAGAATACATCTGGCGCAATGAACTCAATACCAACAAATAATCGCTAAATGCAGCCATCTCAAAGTGGTCCATGAGCCAAATTAATTGCCTATCCCTGCATTATGTAAATTTAGTTAGAACAAGCATAGCATCTTTTAATAAAAATGTGCAATAATAAAAGTGTTAGAGACTGCAGAGAGCTTCTAGAAGTTAGTTGACAAAATGTGTGAGAGTACATTTTCTATGATGAAGCAATCAAATCTAAAAACAGAAATCAAATGGGAAGGGAAACACTCTACAATAATGTCAGAGAAGCCTCGGCCACAGGCATCCCACTGAGATTTACAGAGATTGGTAATAAATTGCTATTTGCTAATTGTTTCAATGACCCACTCACTTTCAATGACGCACTCACTTGTCTTCACTGTTTTCAGTTTTTTATAACTGTTCTCAATCTGTTATTTTATAGGCCACATCATTTTATTGGAAGTGGCCTGTGAGTTGTCACTTCTTTCTAAAATGGCCCGTAAGTCAGAAGTAGTTGGACCACAATGTCCTAGGTGGCAGATGTTTGGGTGGGATATGTCCTCAGGAGGCATTTGTCCTAGGCTGGCAATTGTCCTAAGGGCCATTGTTCTTGGTGGCATACTATGTGAAGACATGTTCTGTAAGACATAAAGTTCCTCAACATAACAAGGGTTATTATTCTATATGTGTTAAGGCAGCTTTAAGTTTATATCCACCCCTCAAAAAAACAGTAACAGACATGTTGTGTTTGTAATAAGTAACAAACATACCACAAAAAATATACATTCATGTGCCACATGAAAATTTGCTAGCACATGACATGACAGAGGTAGACTGGTATATCGGCCGGTATTTGGGTTTTACCAATATATCGGTCTAAACGACCACATCTGGTTTTCTATTTGAAGGACTAAAAAAACTGTTCTTGTATCTGTTTTTGTGCCAGATATAAAACTGAGTTGGAGACCTATCCACCACCAAAATGGTTAAGTGGGAAGTGACATGAACTTGGAGTTGTCAGTGAGTCACACATTGACCTTGGTTATATTAGGTTTTTCAATTATGCACAAGATACTTTTGATGTTTTCACACATTGTCCATTAACATTTTTGTGACCACTTCTTATGTACATTTTAAAAAGCAGACACAAATTTACATGTAGGGTTTTGGATTAGGGTTAGCATTCAGGGTCAGGGTTTAGTGTTATTGTCTAAGGTTAGGGTGTAGGGTTAGCATGCAAGGTTTAGTGTTAGCGCTTTGTGTTGAGGTTTAGGGTTTATGGATAGGCTTTAGGTATAGGGCTTAGGGTTACAAAATATTAATAGCCACTTTAATTTTTTGCTCTGAAAAGCAACTGACATGTAAAGAAGTGGTGCAATATTTTGCAGAGGTCAACAATTTCGTTTCATACAGTTTTTTAATACAAAGCAAGAAGTATATATGGTCATTTAAACACTGCC
>JGI24158J21664_10007901_pt1 | contig 14140 bp, 15 predicted proteins | sample Ectturendosymbi3_FD_21664 | JGI IMG/M metagenome (IMG submission 21664) | reverse complement strand
GGTTACATCCCCAATCGCGAACACATTCTCCTGACCTTCCACTTGCAAGAACTCGTCGACTTTCAAAGCTCCGCTGTCCGTCATGGATTCAGCTGAAATAATTCGCAAAAAACAGCTTCAGCTCACGGCTGTGAAGCTGTACGTTAGGAACAGGCCGGCGGCGAAAAAAAGAAAACTCGTCATATGCAGTCTTGTGTCAAGAGCGTGCAACAACGCAAGATGATAAAGAAATCTCCGGTATTTCGTCTAGTAAATGAAGAAACCCCAGCGTGAAAAGCAATATTTGCAAATATTATTATTTTTTAAGCATCTCGTGAGGAAGTCCGTGACAGATTGCACAGCAAAATTGGACAGTTGTTATCAAGCGCCAGTGCGTCACCAACAGCCAGTACTCCGCATGAAAATTCAAGAAAAATCCTCTCTCGCTTCAAATGAAAGAGTTTCAGCAAGGCCTCCTAGAAAACATTTAGGAGGCCCTGGTTTCAGAATATACTTTGCAACAATAAAACAGGTGTCTAGGGCAGCAGTAGGTGTTAAGTTGAATAAATTAGCAAATATTAACCTTTGACGTATGGGCTAATCGCTTCTCATTCTTACCTATAACTGGGTCGCTACTCGCTAGCTACCGTTATAGATTTTAGCACCATTACCTAACAACATATATAATTTTACCCTGATAGCTGCTGGGGTACGAGCACATCAAATAAGGGGGTAGAAATACGTTGGCAAATTTGAAATGTTTTCAGCGAATTCTTTTTGTACGGAAAGTTGTTTTTCACGTTAAAAGTTAATTTTTTCTGCTAAAGTTACAAATTTCAGCACTTTGTGTTTAAGCAAGCAATATACTTACAAGCAATTTGAGAAATAGATGGGCGTTGACATTAGTGCACTGAGTATTATGGGTTATAGATATTTCTAAATTTTCGTTCGGGTCAGTACCGGCCTGTTCAGATGTTTAAGGCTTGTCCTTGACCTTAATCGGTCAACATAAAGGATTAGTGTAGGCAATGTTGCTAATAAAGCACTTGAGACGATTTTAACTTCACAGCGACTTTTACTTCAATAGAGTGTTTTCCAATTAAAATATAGTGCATGACTTCTTTTGTTTTCGAGAGAAACCTTCACTAAAAATAAAGTTACGAAAAAAGTCAAATTTTCTTTAACCTTTTTCAAGTGTCCATGTTCACAGACCTAAAATCACTGTCACTTATGGATAGCCCCTAGAACAGGGGTGTACAACATGCGGCCGTCGGCCGCATGTGGCCTTTGATAGAAATTGATGCGGCCGTGCACATGATTATGTGATTTAAAATATAGAAGTTATAGTGGCGGTGCATTATTAAAAACTCTTTGTCTGCTGTATGAGTATACAGCATTTAGCAGAAAGAAGGCCAAACAAACGTGTGGAAGCAGGGTAGGCTCAGTGTGTGAAAGCAGAACAGAAGCAATGCAAAATATAAAATATTTTCAACTCACTGGCGGCCGTAATTCAACGTAATGCGGCCGGCAATGGCGAAAAGGTTGTACAACCCTGCCCTACAACCTAGGCAGTCGGTTGATTTAATGCACTGGTTTTCAGCCCGGGGGCCTCAACCCTCAGAGGGGTCACGAGTAGATATTTGATGTGTGCAGCTGTCTTATTTTTGCTTTGTAAGAGTTTTATCTGGGGGTCGTTGGGTTATAGGGGTTGCTATAACGGGTCGCGGTGCAAAAAAGGTTGAAAACCACTGGTTTAATGCATAGCTTGAAGAACGTCAGTTACAACCCCAAACGCGAGCACTTTCTCTTGACCTTCCACTTGCAAGAACTCATTGACTTTCAAAGCTCCGCTGTCAGTCATTGATTCAGCTGAAACAAACACACCCATGATCTCAACTCACTGCAAACGTATTGGCCGAGATAAGTGAGAATATTTAGCTACGGAAGCGTAAATGAAATTTCCACACTAGGTAAGACTTCTAAGTACTTTGTCTGAACAATGCAAACTTGTAGAAATGCTGCAAAGTCAAGTTTCACACGGCCCATCATTTAGAATCGCACAGCATTTATTGTTGGGAGTTCTTTTTAAGTCAAACAATAGGAAAATAACATTAAAAACATCTGGTCTGGGAAAATTCTTTGAACAAAATATCTTGAGGACGATGCCATGCCCATTTTGATTATTGCTTCCTACACCGAGTTTTGTGCCTGGCCTCTGCTATTCCAAAAATCTGGCAAAAAGTTAAATGATCAGGTCTACGTATAAATTGAACTTATCTATCCGGTTTTAGCGTCACAGCCATTGAATCAGCTAATCTACTGTTGCACGACCAACTTACTTCAACGAACCTGCCCGTTTTTCACAGACAGTGATAACAATAAATCTTTACCAGCACAAATTCCTCAATCTCAAATTACTACAAATTACGCATCACCTACATAAACTTTTCCGGTGTAAATCAGTGTTGAATACCGGTCCAGTGCATCGAATGACGAAGTCAGCAGAAAAGTTTTTGTGGCTTTCCGTCTCAATGGTTTGGTTCTTGCACAGCTTGTTCGTAGTTAAATTTTGCATATTAGAGACGCGCTCTCCTAAAAAAAATTACAGAATGCATTAAATAGCATCTGAAAAAATATACGATCAACAGTCAGGCAGAAAAAGCATGATCGTGTGATCAGTGCCTAATGAATGAATAAATGAAAGAAATATATATAATGAATGCCAAAAAAATAATGAATGCCAACGAAAATCAGGCGTACGTGATTAAGTTGAATAAAATCGCAATCAAGATTCACTCTGCAGTTAGACTCCGTTCGGAGCGTCACGGGCTCATCTACTAGCTGTGAACTATGGGTCACACGACCACTTGCCAAATGCTGCAAAAGAGGCAGGTCACTGAAACACCCCACGGAAGCTTTCACATCCACCCATTCATTAACGCCGAGCATGCAAGCCCGCAAGCACCCTTTTGCAAGTCTTCCTTGTGGTCCGACAGAGAAACGACCCCCTAGTCTACCAGCAAAAGCTTAACCCAGAAATGCACTAATTCCTTTAATACAGCTTTCAACAAGTTCAATATATTGCTGGATGGTTTAAGTTCATTATCCTGTAGTTCTTCAACCAACCAAAGGACATTACGTGAAGGTAAGCGTCACGCCATGATCGACCTTTCTGTATTGCATCAAGTTTGCAATGAAAACGGAGGCACATGGTCGCAAACAACGCGTATGTATTAAACAGCCACGAAAACCTCAGATGAAACGGAGACAGGATTATTTTGTAGGCAATCCCAGATATCTATATCACTCATTTCCAAAAGGTTACGAAACTATGTCGAATATATTAACTGTAAGCTGAACGTGGAGCATAAGTTAAAAACCAAACATAATCGAACAGAAAGTGTACATTTTGGCGGGTGTGCCTTGACTGAAAAGTGCCCAGAAGCGAAAGGAAAGGATGGAAATGAAATCAAAGCGCAGTTCGATGGAGCTTGCAAATCAGTCGGCCTGACTATAACGGGTTTCGTCGTATAGGCCACTATGTTCGGCGGGACAAGGGGAGTCGGGGGTCCGGGCCCCACTATTCTTCAAGGGGGTCCAAGGTACAAGAGCCCTTCTGTTTTGCTAACTTTTCGTGTTTCCTTATTAAGTTTATCATCTTCACAATATTTTCCTGGGTGCCTGACCTTGCCGACAATGCAAGTTTATGATATTTTCATCTCAGCTTCGTGTCGTTACATCGTACACCCATCGCTCCGTCTTTCACTGTTAACCTGACACAAAACATCTGTGACAAATGAACCGTTTGTTTGCCATAAGAAAATTTGGAGTGGTCCTGTGCGCAGTAAAACCTAAAACAATGTCCAATCCATCGACCTCCACATGGACTGCATGGCCTGACGGTTCTGGACGATGAGGCAACCGAATGGCTGCTCAACACCTGCCCCGAGATCTTGTGCGGGCAAGGAGTGGTTTGAACAACTAGCTCAAAAGAAGAAGGCAAATTTTGAAAATATCTGCGATAATATCACGACTGGAGGTACGTTTTCCGCTTTCGCAGTTCCAGTGTTTCAGAAACTGTGCAAAAGAGGCATTCCACGGTTGAATGATCACCGGTGACGTCATATACAACCAACCAACCACTGTGCCGGTAGTGCGCGTAGATCGGACCCCGAACGTTACCACTATAAAATTCATTCCACCGCCCCTAAAGACTACGCGGTTCCGTGGCCGAAACTGCAGCTTACGATAAGATGATCAGGAAAACACAAGAAAACCAGCGTGGGAGTTCATTCAATGTTTTTTCTGACACAAATCCCTTTGACGTCTCTTCAAGAGCCACTGCACTGATTCGCAGGTAGCTGCGTGATTAGCAGGACTGTTCAAGAGAATGGGGTTTCCATCAAAATCCCATTGGATTTGTCCCATGGGATGGGACAAGGGATTTGAATTTTTTCCCATGTCCGAGCGTGAGTGATTTTAACGGCAATGTAGCAGAATATTTCTGAAGTTGAGTGCCATTATCAAATGCTCACAGCACAGCAAGCATTAGACGCAGAGTGCTATGAGGTAGTGATGTCAGGCTCCGGAAAATAAGGTTGTAGTGCCCATTTTAGGGTGACAACTAAAATAGGGTCACCCATTTTGATTAACCCCGCTAATTGGAGAGGTTCGGGGTCCTTAACCACGGCTGTAGATGCAGGGGTGAAAGAAGGGGAGGGCAAAGGGGCTACAATTCTCCGGGCGCCAAATCACTGAAGGCGCGCCGAAAAGTCCCAACAATGTCACAGATACTTTCTTCAGTACAGTACATTTGCTTCCAAAAGACCTCAGGTTCGAACATGGGGGCGCCAAACTTGCTTCTTGCCCCGGGCGCCATTTAACCTCGTTACGGCCCTGTGTAGATGCTGAGCATTAGACATGCACATGATATAATGTACTTCATATTAATCATTCCGTGGAAAGGTCATGGGATAGTCACAATTTGTCATGGGATGGGACAGAACACAGCAAAGAAATAAAAATAGCAAACATACCAGTCACCACTGTCACCCCAAGTTTCTCCAAACTTCTCAGAATTTCACCTTGCAATTCGGTTTTCAAACGCTGGCTCACGAGTAATTTTCCTGATGTGATGAGAAGGACCTGCAATAAAACATCATTATAAGGGAAATCACATGAAACAACATTACAAACCACAGTGACTGACCACATGTTTGTCAAATTCCTGATGCTGCAACGTGTTACAAATGACGCATATTTATGTAGTTTTCCGAAGCAATAATTAGTTGACTGCATGATAATTCATTATCTTTTCTTCGCCAGCACAAATAATAGGAAAATGTAAATACTTGACCGACTTTCGAAAATGAACAACAAAGCTTCGAACACCATTATTAGCTGAGTATCATACTTGAATCCCAAGGTTCCCAATTAATTCTGTAATCTGCTCCCCTAGAAACGTTTTTTTGGTAACGCATCCCCTTACTCGACTAATTCCGCTAGCTACCACTGCGGCGAAGTGAGTGATAATTTGTGTAGACCACATTGCGTTACTTTATAACTAATTTAGCACCTGCTGTAAGATGCCAGTTCTCACCTCGATTTTGTATAAACGGTCTTCAACGACCAGCTTTTCCTCGTTGTACCACGTATCGGCCCCAGTGAATAGAACTATGGGCCATGTTCGGTTTGTCAGTCTCAGCTGTTTGGGATCACCTAATAGTAACTCAACCTCTGAGCTAAAGTGGCAACCACCACCACCCCATTCAACGAAGTGAGTGGTTGTATTTGGGGCACGTCTTGCGGTGCTAGACATATAACTTGCTTGTAACAGTTCAGTCTTTATTATGTCACAAAGAAACTCACAGAAAAGTCTCCTACGCCAAGCCCGGCTAGGATCTAACAGATGTTCTAGCGACACGCAGATTCGCACTGCTAGTCAGAATTCGCACTGCTAGTCAGAAAGTCTACAGTGAAACAGGAATCCAATGTGGAAATTCTTGTAGGCAAATGCTCACTTTATTCGAACTATTTGGTGCACTTTTCCTTTTCATTTGGTGTGGGAACGGCGTGCCCACATCTCTTTTTTTCGCACTACACACCCGGTTTTATACATAAATCTCATCACATTACTTCCTATTGCATCTCACAAAAAAGTAAATCACATATTTTTTTCCACGTTTCCTATTTGCAACGGTATGAACGTCATCATTGACTATAGTCTCTAGTTTGAAATAGCGTTTTCGCAGATTTCCCAAACACTTTGCAACAAACAAAAAATTTGACGTCTCTGAATACAAGAAAATCCCAAGCTAGTAATAAACTTCACAAAAACAACAACATTCAACAAGTTGGAGCGAAATGTTTTGGTCCCATCACCTGCCAGGCTCAACTTCGCCCTTTCGATCACTGAACAAGGAAAAAGGGTCAATCACTGTTTTAATCTTAGGGACCTGGGTGGTTTAGCTAAAAACTTTGCAAAAAATTGAAGGTGTGTTTTAGATTCAGTTGTTTCTGTAATTGATGCATTAATTTTCTCAAAAATGTGATACTAAAGTTCTTATTTTCAAAACTATAGAGCAACAATCAACCTTATAACGTAAACATTATGAGAACATTGATAAACAAAACGCAATTGCAAGCTAAATGGAAATTTCATCTCAACAGCATTGATCGCATTTCTTTCTACAGGGTTTACCAAAAAACAGTGTTACTTTCACACTACAAAAGCCTTAAACTTGCTGCTCTTTGTTCAACATCAACTAAACTTGAAAATCATGACATGGGATTACGACAGCAAATTTGGGAGTCTAGGTGTGGCGACCTTGCAACCCCATCAGACAACTTAGCGCTCGTGTAAACCGCATTTTAACTTTGTTGCGAGCAGAGATGCGGAGTCGGAGGTTTTTGGGTGGAGTCGGAGTCGGATTTCTAACAACACTGGGAGTCGGATTTTCTTGTCCGATTCCGACTCCGGATGTCCAATTGGATCATTTTTTACATCACACTCCTAAATTGAGAATTCCTGTCGAACTGGTACAATTTCTTTTGAAACTTTTGTTGAAACAGAGATTTCTTGCGGTGCACCACGATTTCCATTGATTTTAACAGCCAAATTCCATTCCCTTTATGTTAAGCCGTTAAGGAGTGGGGAGTCAGAAATTTTGGAAAGGTCGGAGTCGGATATTCAAACTCCGACTCCGAAACCCTGGTTGCGGGCCCAACACTCGAAAATGCCCCGTCGTACGGTTGTTTCTCGCTTTTTAGCTGTTAGAGTTTAGGCCTGACTTCGTACTATGTGTAACCATGGCCAAAATTAAAACACTTTTAACTTCCGAAACCGATTCGATTTCAGGTCGCTTATTTTGATTTGTGCCAGTCAAGACAACCAGAGCAGTTTGTGGGAGATAACGGGTTACGTTGTGTGCTGAACCGGATTTTGTCCGACTGAACTGACGTATTTGGCAGCGCATAAGGTTTGCTGTGCGTAATTTGAGACGTTCGGACTAAGTCATGAAGCATAAATCAAAACGTTTTTAGAATTAAATCTACTGCCAGTCTGCCAATATAAAATAGTTTGAGATTTTTGCTGATGGCGGTGAAGGTTACCTCTGCAAAATTTCTTTAGGCCCACTGCTGCATATGCTCTTGTATGAAATGTGTTAGTACGGTCGCATATGGCGTAAATACAACCTGTTAACACTAACATTCAAATATCCCAATTCCTGATTACATAGTAAATTTGTTTGATTTCTGAAAAGTCGGAACGTAACCAATTACTGTAAACAGTAATTACACCCGCAGAATTAGATCGGTCATATGGGACATATTAATCACTGCACAAACCAACCTCTTTGTCAGGAAAATCTGTTTTCACCTCGCCGGCCATTTCAACTCCAACAGCTCCTCCACCAATGATTGCCACATGATCGGCCATCGTGAGCTACTCATACAAAGTTCAAAAAGTATCAAAATGAAAACCCTACGTTCAGTGAAAAAGACTGGGAAACTTCATAAGCAAAGACAGCAAACCACGAGACTAGGTAAGAGGTTGATTCATTGACTAAAAACAAATATACTTTAATTGCATGAAGCTATAGTTAAGGACTTCGCTAGTTCGATTTTGGTTTGCTTCACGAAATTCAAGAACATTTAAATGCTTGAAACATTCAAGAATTTGTATTTTTGCCTTGTTCAGTTTTATGTATTTACGAAATTCTGTACAATCCAGTACGAAACAAAAAGCATTAGACGGAATAAAACTTGCCAAAATCATCTAAGCATAAAACTAAAGCTACAAGTTGCTTTCTTTCCATGAAAAAACTAATTAGTAATATATTATAATTGAATATACGAGTTGAAGATGCATACTCCGCAGGCAAGTGATTTTCCACCTTTTTTCTACGGCGACCCATTATAGCAACCTACTATAACCCCACGACCCCCATCTAAAACTCGAACAAAGCAAATGTATGCAGCAGTGTACATGAAATATCTACTCGCAACCCCTCCAAAAACAGTGCACGACCCCTCTGCAGGTGGCGACCCACGTTGAAAACCACTGCCGTAAAGGAAATACATACTCTTATAAGATCATAGTGTCTGATTCTCGACTGTGAAAGGATACCTTTCGGTAGATAATGTTCTACCACTGTAGATCTTTGAAAAGTGAAATTTCTAAATGCCCGCTTTGCAACCTATAGTCTGTTGCTGAAACCAGGAGCGGATCCAGAGGGGGGGATTGGGACGATTGCCTACCCCCCTGAAACCTACGAAAGGAACTTTGCTCACTATGATTATGAACAATTTGGAAAACAGCATTCGCGATATTAAGTCATTTTGCCGCCCGTTGTTTTGTCACAGCAGTGTTGTGAAGTACACTTCATCTCTCTTTCAGTAGTGAATCCGTAGCTAGACTTGACTACCAAATATTACTGAAATCGCCCCCCCTAACCTTACTGACTGGATCCGTCCCTGGTTGAAACGTTTCGTTAGCGTCAAAAATTTGCTGGAAGACTAAGCTGGTACGATCTCTTTCATTTACGAAATACGGGCAACGACAAACCTTTTGCGAAGTCAAGTTTACTGTTGCAGATTCTCACAACGGAATTACACTCAATGCAAAAACATTGCAGCAAACCAATTTTGGCATATTGTAGTGCAGGAAAAGTAAATTCGAGGCTACAAACACAACTACAAAGTAGATGCCTTGATTGCCCTATGTTTAACTTCGCGCTCATGTAAATTCGCAGTGGTTCTTATTTGTCAACTTTGCAGGGCATGAAGTGCAGAAAGTTGGAGGCCAGCGAACAAAATTATATTTTGGATATACTGTACTTACCTCGTTATAAAAATCATCATAAAGCTTCAATCCTTCCTCCTTCGTCAACTTAGGGTTTATTGCTGTTGGATTTCCAGGAAAAAGTGAACACGATCCAGTAGCAATGACCAAATGCGTATAAGTTACCTATAAAACAAAAACTTTAACCTATATTATACACACGACATTTTATACACAGACCTTTTACGATTGATGTGAAACACAAAACATTCCCCGTGAGTAATAACAAACAAAAATTCCCTTTGAACATCAAATTGTTGCTACATTACTGGAAGTAATTATTGGACAATGTTTGCCTTACATCTTGGAAAAGAAACACTTAATCAGTCTACCGGGTATCTTGAAATGTTGTTTGTGCGACAAAACCGTGGACGTCAGGTGTACGTGGCGCCGTTACTAAAAAAGTTATTTCGGACACATTTATCATAACAAAGTGCTAATTAGGACAGAATTATTTAAATCGGAACAAATGCACGTTCTTTACCACATCAGTCATGTAACGGAAGAAAATTTAACGTAAAGCCAGCATTAGTCACTTTCGGGTCTCTTTGCAGCCCTAAAACTGTCACAGGCCATATACTTTACAAACACAAACGTCAAACACATTTAAAAATGTAATTTATTCTGAAGTCCGTGAATAGACTTTTCTGGGGTCGTTATTGATTTGTTTATTTTTGTCGAAATACTATTTGCTGTAATTCTTTTACTAAAATTGCGCCTCTTCTCGTTCATTTACAACAGATGCGGTGGCGCGCAAATTATGAATCTACCTTGGCAACTCACCTCGCCTTCATCATCCAAAACGAGTTTCTTCTTTTCCGTGTTCAAGTCCACAACCATGCCCCTGCGGAAAGCGTCTCCAAGCATCTCAGCGTACGGCACAAACACGTTCCTTGCAAAACCTGGTATCACCGAAAATAATGTGAGAAAATGCTTTGCGTGGGTTTATTTTGCAACACCTATTGCGAAACAATCTCTAATATTAGCTTTAAGCTAAGTTGAAACAAATTTCATACAAGGAATTGCATTACAGTGTTATCTTGGGTGATGAGTTGAATCGATGAAACAGTGATAGTTCTGTGATTTTTTTCACATTCGTTTATTGAAACTTTCACGACGTAAGAAATCGTCAAAAATTGTTTGAGATGGAGAGATATATACTCAATGCAATGTGCATATTAGCAGAAGTCGGTAGATATTAGTATAAACATGACCATCACCAAGGTACCTTTCTCCACACATGAACGCAAGGATGCTACACAGTGAATCATACAATCTTTCGGGTCAATCAAGGTCACTTTGCAAAAGTTTTTCTTCTTCAAAAGAACAGCAAGCAGCGCTCCTCCGTAACCACCACCAACAATCACCACATGCATGTCATCTTGAAACGGAATTTCAGAATCAGAGTTATCATTATCACCCATTTTGAGACCGCTACAGTAAACTAAGATACTTTACCTCAACCTGAGAAAAATTCTCATAAGTTCAGTTGATGGGCTACAAATATCCCACAACATGAAGGCATTGAATGTCATTTGAAATATAATGCTGAGCATCATTCGCTACCTTGTTACGTCCATTCCCTCCTGGTGCACACTAGTTTTCCAACTAACATTCTCACTATTCTGCGTTTGCATGAGGAAAATTGAAGCCAATCGCAAAAATTCCTGTAGTTGCTGGTAGCCGAAGATTATACAGAAAAGCCTGTCAAATTTTTTGCATTGCTTGAGTTAGATTTTTGTAAGTATTTCCAAATGACTTTGATTGTGCAATCTAAAGTTTTTTGATACACTTTTTAATTTTATGGTGAACGTCAAACACAAAGAGATAGCAGTTTTTCATAACATTTAATCTCATGCAAATACGCATCCCAAACATTCCACCTAAAATTGCTGATTTCAACAAAAATCTACTATGAGGAAAAGTTGTCACATGTTGCAGCTTAAGTACAACCTCATTCTTATTATAGTTTGAAACAAGTCGAGGTTGCTTAAACACCAAATGAAAATTTAACAAGCAAGAAATACTCGTTATATCAGATAAGATCAATTTGCTAATTTGCAGTCACGAAGATGCCATGACCAAAAACCGTAATTGCGTTAAGTCATTCCTCAAGCAAACATGTGATTACAACCACAAGAGGGAAGCAGCCAAAGCATCAGCCTCAACTTCTTTCATTGTTGAGATTTTGATTCTACGACAAGTGCCAACCAGACATCTGTCACCTAGCACAACTGCCACCTAGGCAGGCCCCATGAGAGGGGGGTGCAGCTGGGCCACCATCCTGGGGCCCACAAGGGTCTAGAGGGGCCATGAACCTCAAAGTTCAAAAATGGAATGCGCAATTATGCACAAGTTTTTCCTGTTATAGTTTTATTGATACAGTCTTGTGCAAGTTACTTGATTAAAGTTGTTTTTTCAGACGTTATACAATGTATCACCATTTCTTTTGGTGTGCATTTGGGAAAATCTCAATTGCTGCTCTTGCATTGCTAGCACAATGCATTGTACAGCATGATGTGTCGGAATAGTCGAAAATATGCTTTATGATGCCACATACGATTTTATTCCACACAACAGTGTCACAGAATGAAACCAGTTCTTTTTGTTGTGTGTAGTTGAGAGTTACACATGTTAGAATTTCTGTGGTTTTCAATGGCAGATATGCCACCTAAGAAGTGAAGTCTCATTGTTATGCTTACGCAACACTAAGACTATATCCAAACAGCCACTGAAAATTGCAAAACGTGTGCACAGAAGATGAGCTTGAATTTACAAAAGGATTTGATGCATGCTGAGTTCACATATGTTCAAGTACAATGGGATGCTGCCCACAGGAGGTTGGCAGAAAGGCTAAGAAACCACAAAAAACAGCTTCTAACTCAAGAAAATGAAGAAGGAAAGATAACAACAGGGCAAAAAACATAAAAAAATGGATTGTAGTGTTGCGATCGCAAATCCCGAGCGGCATGTGCGCAAAGCTTCGCACCGTGGCAGCAAGCAACAATAGAGATCACCTGACGAGATCACTCTATTATTGCTTGTTCGCGCCACATACATATATTTTTGTTCTTCATGCACATCCCGTTCGTGGTGAATCATACAATCAACGCAACACCACCAGAGAGGTTGCAACAGTAGAAAACTGAAAAAAAGTGTTGCTTTCATCTGAAAAAAGATAAAGTGATTTTTTCGCTCAGGGGAAACGCAGCAGATTTGTCAGGATCAGAAAGGGTGAGCAGTTGAGTCCTGCCCATTTCAATGAGTTATGTAAAACATCCCCAAAAGATGTTCTGGGGCAGTTTTAGCTTTTCTGGAGCAGGTTCACTTAACGCAATTGAGGGCATGGTGCATTCAGACAAATGCATTGGCGTAATTGAAAGAAAAGTGATTACAGATATGAGAAGGGCATTTCCTGAAAGTGAAGGCGATGTTCAGGAAACAAATTGTGTGTTAGATTGGTCTACAAACTTGTTGGATCTCAACTCAATTGAAACTTTGTGATCATGACAAAATCTCAGTTAAAAATATTGGATTGCGCCACCATGACCAAGTTCATTCCCATTACAGTATCGGGACAGTAAATAAAAGAAACTGCCAAAAAATAGTAGAATACATGCCAAAGTGAGCACAGGAAGTGTTGGAAAGTAAAGCAGGTCATATCAATTACTAAAACTAGAGTTTTATGAAGTTTAATATTTAGCAGAAATTATTAGAAATGGTGCGTATTTTGCTTCTTTAGCCAATCATAATTTACAGAAGACTGTATATGCAAACAGTAGCAAATGACAATACTGCAGGCCTCCTCATGGGGGAGTGGAGTTTAACTTTGAAAATTATTGTAAGTAACTTGATTTTTAATGTTGAAAAGGAAAAGCTTACAAGTTTTAATAATTTTTAAAGCATTTGTTAATTTGAAATATGTCTCTGCATAAATTTGGAGCACAAAAGAGGAAAGAAAAGAAATGTGCTGACTATAAAAGAAGTGGATTGCAGACACTCTTTCAAGTAGGCATAAGAAAACAACATAATGTGGAAATATATCCATAAATTGCAAATTTTGAAGAAAGGGAGAATGTTGGTGGCAGTCGTGAAAAAGGGAGCTGATATGGAAATAAGATGTAAGCCGATATGGAAATAAGATGTAAGCTAATAGAGAAACAACTTCCGGGGCATGTACAAATACCATGGACATAGATATTAATTTAGAATCTGGACCTGGTAGATCAGATAAGGATGTAGAATCCAAAAATCAAGCAGCCAGTGCAACAGAAATTCCTAAAACAAGTAGTGAATCAATGAAAGTAGTTCAAGATAAATTTGAAAATACTAGCCCTGGGCTTGACATTGGATTCCTCGCAGAATTTCCTTCCCAATCAGACATAAATAATTATGTTACCAGTGGTCATATTGACTTTCCTTTAACCCTTTAACGACCGCGGCGCCAACATATTGGCGCGCCCTTTTTTGGCCACAAATCGCCAGCCGCTAGAGCTAGAGAGCTGTTGAAACCCTCTACGGATTCAGTAAGTCTTCTAGTTGACATCAAAAAAAAAATTTTTCGTTTTGGGTTTGAGGTTTTCTGGGGGGAACGTCACAAGTAGAGGTGTTTTTGTTTTGTTTTGGCCATCTTTGCCTGGCCCTAGGCGCTGTCCCAATGGGGCATTTTTGGACTCAAAACTAGGTCAAAATCCGCGTCTATAGAGCCCTTGATTGACTTTCTAGCATATCAGGAGCGAAAATTATGGCTCATAAACCAAAAATTGACCAAAATTTTGCTCCCTCAAAAGCCACTCTGAGGGGCATTTCTCCCCAGGC
>JGI24158J21664_10007900_pt1 | contig 14141 bp, 10 predicted proteins | sample Ectturendosymbi3_FD_21664 | JGI IMG/M metagenome (IMG submission 21664) | reverse complement strand
GGGGGGGGGGCGGCAGAGGACAGCAGGGGTTTCAAGCGATTTCCATCTGATCTCAACTTCTCAAACTATTAGGCGCGAAAATTTGGACCAAACCTACCGTTTTATGAAGTGATTTTAATCCAAGCCGTGATTTGAATATTTTGCAGCTTATACTTCGGCAACTAAATGAAAATGCAATCGACTCTTGTAATGGATAAAAGTTGTTAGGCTTGATCCTATTCGTTGCACAAGTGTTTTGAAAGTGTTCGTACGTAAACGTTTCTAAGCGTTTTTGGGATTTTCTGACTTTTCTTCAAGCCTTTTTAGCAGCTTATTTTGGTAGAAAACTTTTATAGCTTGGAAGATCGCAAAAAAATGGACGATTCCAGCAAAAGCGATGCTACCAACTGCTGTGAAATATGCAGATTATCTGCACGTAGCCTCAACTCATGTAGACCCTTCACTTTCACCAGTAACCATCACAAGCCCAGGCTAGTCTATCAACAAAGACGTGATTCGTAACGTACCTATTCATCAACGCGCCGTGTCTTTCTATGATGGCATCAGACTGAACATGCTTTGCTTCAACAAGCTGATCCTTCAAACCCGTTATTTTCGAGATGCTCTCTTGCTCGAAAGCTTCAAGGCCGGCTTCGAAAGTTTCCTGGGTTAGAAAGAAAGAGGGGGGTGATGGAGTGAGGGGTAAATTTCAATGAAAAGGGCCATTGTAGAGAAAGCGAATCAATGCTGACAGCTGTGTTTTATCTTTTTCAAAACAACTGCATGAGTAGAAGAAAGCTGTCCGAATGAGGGTATTAGCTGATTTATTAAGATTTTTTTTCAAAAACAAAAAGGAACACGACTTTAGGACGCGGCGGGTTACTCCAGGTCAATGCTGATCAGAAGATCTCGCGCACCAATCACAACACGCAACGTAGTAAAGTTGCTGGGCAACCAGGCATAGCAACCTGCTTGACGATGAGCGATTGTACGGCAGATAAGTCGTCACCGTAGTCGTCAGACTTGATCAAGGATTCCTTTTCATCAATCACAGACTCAGATAAATCGACCTGAAGATAAAATATTTTAAAACAGGTGGCGAAGACTTTTCTGCGAGTCATTGCTTCTTTCAACAAGCTAAACAATTAAACTTCTAACAGAAAGTACTGCTGCTCTCACCCACTGATCAGGTTTACAAAAAACGCATACTCTATGTTTTATGTTTAAATCAAAGAAAGTCTTTGTCAAAGTTCAGATAGTTTTTACGAGATATACTAAACAGAATGTTGAAAAACTTTCTGTTTTTGAAAGATTCGTAAGCGGTTGGAAAAACTCTTAAGTCCTGTTCGACTCTAATCCTGTTTTAAAACGTAAACATGAACCCAAATTTTTCCGTTTCGTTCACCTGGTTGCTGAACAAACTCAGTGCGCAAACAACCCACGTGACATGCACCGACCACATTTGCTCAAGTGTTTCAACGGTCGGTTTCGTTGCCACAGAGTAACATCTATGGAGCGGGTTAGCCAACTGTACACAGAGTTACTAAGCTAAATAAGTTGGACGTGCAACACTGGTGGACGGCAATGGTTCGATTTTGAACGTGCAGCACTGGTGGACGGCAATGATTCGATTTGGAACGTGCAACACTGGTGGACGGCAATGGTTTGATTTTGAACGTGCAACACTTACCCGCATTACACTGCACTGTTATCGGATTGACGCGTGAGCGATTCGTCGCCCTTGGCTTACCTTCGTGAACGCACTTGCGAACTCGATATTGGGGGATTCCCGATCTACCTCTGCTAGTTGGATTCGCTGAATCGCGTGTGGTTGAAAACATGCGCGCTCATGCAGCTCGGTGAGATACTCACGGTCGTGCTTGAGTGATTTATGGGATTCCCAATCCAACGCGAACACGATAACAGTGCAGTGTAAAGAGGGTAACTGGTGGACGGCAAAGATTCGATTACAACACGGCGCCACGATCACTGACCTTCCAGTTGAACTGCAGGAACGCCCAAGTGTCGCGCAGAACGTTTCGCCGCGCGCTGGATGTGGATTCCAGCTTCTCCAACCTCTCGCCGACGGACTGCAACTCGTTCGCGATGGACTCGGCGTGGGGATTCCCCTGAAAAGTGGAAAATACAATGGAGGGTGAGGAGGTAGCTTAGAGCTGGGTCGATGATAATGTCGACTTTATTTCTTGATTAAAGGAGCGGCGAAGTGGTGGTAGTGCTTGTGGGATAAAGGTCGTCAACTTCTAAGAACCTGATCTGAGTTCCTGCTAATGGTTCAAAGTACTTTAAGATAAGGTATTTGTCGCCTTGAAACCTCTGAAAAAAATTATTACTTCATGCAAAAAAATTTAACAAAACTTTTGTGTAAAATTTTGTCCAGTTTAGTTGAATCTTCTCACAGAGAGCTTTCTTATGTCTTGTTCACCACAAGCGTTTTAAATTCTCAGTTTGGCTGTTACGTGGAGGTAAGGTCGTATTCAGAAGTTCGTTGCCAGTTTCAACCTGTGTAGGAGATGGTGAATGAAGTCAGATATTTCTTTCAACGTGACGCTGAGGATCGACAGCGTTCGGAAACAACAGTTTCGGTGTTGTATGCGCGTATGTAAAAGCTTACTAAGTCAAGTGTTTGCCGAGTTGAGTGTTTAAATAGTCGTACGGGAAACACTGCTGGGGGAAAACCACCGTTGCTCATCTACGTTGCGTAGGTTTAAACCACGTTTTCTTAACCTGGGACCCGGGAATGATTTAAAGCAGGGGTCCTCAGCCTTTTCCCGTTAAGTACCCCGAGTCATAAAAAAATCAACCCGAACCCGAGGTTGGTGACAAAGCCGTGGATTTCACATTGTTGCATCACAACAACGCAAGATCAGGCAAAATCTACGCGGAGTTTTCAACCAGCACGCATTTTCGCCTGGCATAAGAAATTAGAAAATAGCACTACATGAAAACTCAACTGCCATCCAAGTACCCCTGGAAATTTTCCGTTAACCCCTGGGGGTTTGCGAACCCCAGGTTGAGAGCCACTAAAGGGTTAATAGGCTTTGCAGACATTTCTTTTACTACTGCGATGATTTACGTTTAATTTCAAATGATTATTGCAACTTTCCTTTTTGAGGGGTCCGTAACCTTTGCAAGGATGTACTAGGGGGTCTGTAACCAACAAATGCACAAGCAACCCTGGTCGAGACAGTCATTTTGCTTGTAGCCGGTTAAAAACATTTCGTTTATGTTTGCAAATGACGTTTGCGCTTTTAGTAAATAGACAAGATGACAAAAATGCAGCGGTTTCATTCACTTCAGACGAAGCGACGCGTGATGTGACGTTCGCAACAGCTGGTGTCTGGACCACACCAGGCTTGGGTTTGCTACGAGCAGCCAGAGCATGACATTTGAACTTTCTGTCCAGTTGCGTGGGAGATGTTGTCTTTTTAATACAACCGCACGTCTAACATCCTAATGTTATCCTATATGGACGCAAATGCTGTCACAACTTTTCGGAATTATCTTATTTAAGCAGAGAGGGCAGGGCGCAACTTAACCAGCTGCTGGAGTGAGTATCCCATCATGGCAAGTCAGAGCATCGCAATGCCTCCGAAACATAAAAGCTCTGCAACACTTTCAGGACCGCACAGGGTTTTGGCGTCGCAAATTTTCAACCACTTTGGTCAGAAGTGCTTTTCTAGGCGGTGACTGACATTTGTTACAAGTCGTTCGAGCGACGATCTCGTACTTCCAGTACAAGAGCGTATCTTATATTTTTGTTTTCAGATTCCGTAAAACGTGTTGTCACAACGCAGCTCTGTTCGCTTCCACATAAAGTCAATTAATCCATCATTTGTAGACAAGAACCGTCATCGTACTTCATTCAAAGCGACAAAAAATAGAGCGAAAGGAGCTCTTGACTTTGTTGTTGATGGATTCCTCTTTGGTGGGGGGTCAAGCAATAAAACTTGCAGGGGGTAAAACTGGCGAGTGAAAAGTTTGACAATTTACTCACTGAAGGTTTCTCACACACCGCATCGTCGCATTACAAGTGTTTGAGCGAAATCAGTCGCTGAGCAAACTCAACCATTGCAGGAGTGCAGCTGATGTGTTGGTGCGGGTCGTGCCAAGTAATGAAGCTCGCGCGGAAACACAGAAAGTCAACAATGTTCGGCAAACACACGCCAGCGATGCGATGAATGCAGCGCGATCGCCAAGGTCGGACCGCTCAAACAGTTTAAAACGCTTACCTCATCGATCAATGATTGACCGGTTGTGCGGACGTCCGCGAAGCGATCGCGATGGACGCCAAGGTCGGTTTCGAAGGTTTCGTGCTTGGAAAGTAGACTCTGGGCCGTGGCCAGGGAGTCCGGGGACGTTTGGGCCTCCAGCACGGCCAGACGTTCCTGGATCCAACTGGACTCTTCCTCCAAGTCAGCTCTGGGAAGTTGACGATGGTTAAGAGTTTCTTTCAACAAACAAACTGGAGCTGCATGAAAGCAGCAACAAGTTTCAAGCGTTATCTTGTCGCGGGCAATTACTGGCGGATACGAGGAGACATCAGAAGCAAACTCAGAAGTTGCCTTTTAACTGAAAGTCAAACGCATTAAATTAATTTCGCAAAATCAGCCACGCACGTCGCTGCTGCCAATCAAACGCGCAGAAAACAGCTGAGATGGAAACGGTTCGCTGAACATGTGACGTTACACATGGCAGCATACATGTGATATACGCAGGATTCCTACACAATTTTGAATATAAATTTCCAGACTTTTTCCGGACTTAAGTTTTGTCTGGAAAACGAATTTCTTTTTTCCACACTAATAGACCCAAACAATTTTTCCAAGAATATTCCAGACTGGAAAATGACCGAATTTTTTTCCAGACTCAGTGGGAACCTTGTGTGTGCATCGGCAAATAACGGATCACGTTAGATGTCTTCACGTAACAGCTAATGGTCACAAGCCTGCTGTGATCAAACCTAGAGGAGAACAATGGCATTCGTGACTTCACACTATTAGTTTCTTTAGAAGAGCACGCGGTGGGAGGGGATAATGGAAAGAAACAAGCCGAGAGGAATTGATGCGCCAGGCTCCAAATTCTTTACAGCGCGAAAATACCTGAACTGTTGGAACGTCTTGGCTTGCTGCAGTCGGACATTACGCGCCTCGCTCAGTTGTTTCAAGGAGTCCCAGTTGCTCGACAGCGAAGTGACTCTGTCGTTGATGTCTGTTTCGCTCCACTCAGTTTCCTCCTTTAATTGTTTGGCCAACGTCTGTTGCGAACAAATATCTGTTGATTAATTATCTGCAGCGGCAGCACGAAACGTGAGCTTCAAAAGCCGGTGTTTTTTTTAAATGAAACCACGTAGACTTTATGGGTTCATCCAGTTTAGTGCCTTTACTAATTTCATCATGGTGGGTTGATGCGACACGAGCCATACCCCTAAACAGTAGTGCAGTGGTTCATAACGGGGTCACCAGTGAAAAAATGGGAGTCCCCAGAAGGAACGCCAAAGTGTTTGCTTTTAACCCTCAGATGCAGACGGGGGGTCTCCACCCCCTAGACAATATCTTTGGGAATAATGGCCCCCGGGATTGAAAAGGTTAAGAACCACTGCAGTGGCAATAAATGCAAGCATCAACCTTGTTCTCAGATATAACGCAAGATTAAACTTTCGCTCGTATTCATGAATGTTCAGGGGTAACTGCATTCCTTTACCTGCCTGTTACAAAGCTCACAAAGTCAAACCGCAAGGCACCTTAAATACCAGGCACGCATAACTCACCAGCAGACGTTCCACGTTCCCTTGATGCGACCCTATCTCAGCTTCTATCCTCTTCTGCTTCTTCATCAAGTTATTTACGCTTGTAAGGTCTCGGCCGTAGTCTTCGCTCGTCACAAGTATCTTCTTTTCACTGTGAACGACAAAGAAATTTGTTATGGTTTTCTTTCTGGGGTTGCAACGTTAACGCTACGTGTCAGACATTTGTACTTTTTCATGATAAAGTATTTGTCACTAAACTTTCGTTGATATTAGATGCTGAGAAGTTTACTATTGATTGTTCTGCTTCTTTCCGCAGCGCTTATGAGGAGTGAAGCAATCGCTGCATTACGCAACAAAGCCACACCAGCGCAGCAAGCGTGGTGTGGAACATCATGCTAGCCAGGTAAGCTAACACAGCGTTGCTGACAACTTGCGATTGTTATCAGGGCTCCCACACATTTTCAAACACCATTTTTCATACTTTTTCAATACCAAATGAAAGAAAATCACTACCACCATTTATCTTCGTTTCTCGAAAATTTTATTAAAAGAACACAACGCAAAAAACATCTCCAAAACTGTCATCAGCGGTGAAGAACAAAATTTGAATTAAAAAACGGCTAAATTTAGAATTTCTATACTTTTTCATTACTATACGTACATGAAAACCAATTTCACAATTCAATACTTTCAATACGTGCGTGGGAGCTCTGTATTATATGTATGTTGAGCAAAACAAAACCAGACGATGAAGATCAGACTCAGAGCATAACAACAATCAGCGCATTGCATTCGTTCGCATCAAGCATGCCCGCCCAACCCACCCTATCCACGATTCTTCATCTGCGACGTCATAGAAGAACTGATGCATCCTGAGTGACTCCTGCAGCTTCATCTTCCTCATCTTCGTCAGCTCCTTGACGTGGGCGAATCTGCAATGAGTGAAAACACGTGGTTCCGTGAGGGGGGGGCAGGAGCTCCGGGATGCGGTGGACAAAGGATCGAGTCAATCGCTTTCAGTCACGCCCGGTTGCTTGCACGTGATCACGTGGTGTCGTTGCTCGCAAACCAGTCACGGATGGTTGAGCAGCGATGGTGGCAGGGGCACGGAGTATGTTGCCGGGGGGCAAGAATGAAAGCTCAACAAGAAAAAGTTATCCGGCCCCACAGACCTTTTCATCAATTCTACAATACCGTGCCCTTCGAGAATAGTGATGTCACAAACTAATACAACTTCAACAGACTGACACGAAGGCGAAAGGTTTTACGTCTGAAGCGGTCACGTGTTCAGTGTAAAAAGCCGACGATCAAAAATGCTGCTCAATAGCGACTCGAGCGGCGACAGACGCAAAATGACTGATTTTAAAAATGATTTGTTGAGAGCCGGAGGAATTTACGCGTTGATTCTTGATGTGAACTCTGAACTTTTGTAGCAGAGCGGGAGTTTTACCGACAGGAAGTAAGTTATTGCGGATTTATGAAGTCAAAGAAGTGTTTAACATATCTGAATCTCAAAAATGTCACTCTTGACCAAAATTATTATCGATTAAAACATCTCAGCAGACCTTTTCTCCACCGCGTCACGCTTCGCTTCAACCGTGTCACGGTCGAGCGCGTCCGAGCTATCAGCTTTGTCCATCAGGGAGACAGCGTGCTTGCTCAGCTCCTTCGCTCTGTCCTCGTGAGCAGCAACATCGGCTTCGAGGAGTTTGTGCTTATTGAGTAGGTTCGAAACCGAAGGGACATCCTTTCCTACGTCCTCTGATGCCAGCAAAGCTTCCACCTGTGTGAAGAGTAAATGAGGCCAGTTGCAGACAGGCCGAAATGGTGGCGTGCAAGAAGAGTGCGAAGAATGGCCAGTGTTACGTATTTTACCGACACAAGCGACTGTCTTTGTTGAAGAAACTAGTCAGCAGACCAAGAGAACCTTTCAGACAGGGCAACTGAATTTTAACGACACAGAAATTGTCTCTATCCTTTGTGAATTCAAGAAGCAATCATACACAAAAGCAAAGAAAAAATAGAAGCGGATTTTTTTTAATCATGAGGACCAATGCTGAGACAGTGGTCAGTCAGCCAAGCCACAAAATGACAAACGGTTTGCACAACAGAGAAAGCTCGGTCTCATAAGATACGTCATTCCCTGGCAATTCACCTCCGACATCCAGAAGTCAAGATCTTTGACAGCGGTGACGAAATTCTGCTGTTGGTTCGCCTCCCTTAGCTTGCCTCCTTTCTCCGATGATTTACTGAGGAGGTTATCCCAGTCAGAAGCAAGCTTGCCGATCCGTTCCTGCGCAAAAGCCAAACAATATTTACGATATCCGTTGACAGGCCACGCACCATTGTCCTAATTTTGCCGACGATCAAGTCGCTTGGTTCCATCGGCGGCGATCCTGTGCAACGTCGTCGACAAAGTTTGCTGTAAGCTCGCGATGCGGCAGAGCATCGGTCGGCAAGTGTGAATAATCATTACAGCAACAAACTCCCTTATCAATACACCAATAAACACGCTCCAGCAGGTGAGCTGTGTTGGTGAGAAAGGATTCCGTGAAACAGTTATACTTTAACAATAGTTATGTAACAATTGTGACAACAGCAACCACAGTGGCAATCTCCAACCTGCACTGCAACTTCTGAGCCTGCGCACTGATGCGTGTCGATCAGCTGTTGGCCGTTTTCGATAATAGCCCGGATGCGATCCTTGTTCGCTTCCAGTTCGGCCTCGAACGCCTGATGCTTCTGGTGCTTGCTCTGTGGTGGCAATCAGCAGCTGGTCAACTTCGATCTAGTGGCAGTGGTTAGCTTCGCACGCGCAAACACATTTACGACCAAACTTGTGCGGCAAGAAAAACTGGTTCTTTTCCACATCTAATATATAACTTCAAGATCGTCTAATTGCCACAAACAAACCATCTAATGCGGCTCATAAGCAAGATTCGAATGCATCACGCAACCGGTGCTGGTCGTAATATTATCACATCGATTCTTTGCGTGAATGATGACGATGGCTTTCGCTGCGCAAGCCGTCATTGTTTTCGACAATCATCATCGCATTCATGCTTGCATGTTGCTAGGCAACATGTACGCATCCAGACAATGGAACACAAATCACTGTGTGATGCGTTTCAATCAGAATCATCTGCCGCAACGCCCTCGCGCCATGCGCACACACGAAGTTGACCAGGTGTCGTCATCATGTCGCCGAACAACATAATTAAATGCCACTACTACCAGTCAGTCGAAGTTCTATGCAGATATTTCGAATCGTTTTGGCCGATGACAGTCCCATGAAGCAATTTTTTACCACAACAACATTAACAGCACAAATCAAGGCGTCTGCGTCTGTTGATGAACCGCCATTAAGGTTTCCATCAGGTATAGAGCAAGTCTTCTGCATTCACTTTTACAAAAATTACATCATTTTTTACAGTTTAAATTTCATAATATCATTTCTTTAGTATCAAAAGTTTCCAAAGAGGATTTTGCAGCACAGTTTTCTCTAAACGACCTTTTCTCTCCACTTACACATAGGCTTGGGGTAAATCACAGGATGTAACGGACCCATGTGAGAACAGTAACAGTTGTACCAGCCAGTGATACTGGTCACCAGACGACACGGCTCACAGCAGCCAATAAGGTCGAGCCGTTGCTTCGTTTCGCTCAAGTGCGTAAATTACACGGTTGATCAATCAAGGGTTACAGGCTTCGCTAATCTACAGGTTTGCATGCAACGATAAATTGACGCTAACCATCGGCTTGACATATGAGTGTATACTGTACCATGCCGTTCCCAGAGTCCTGTTTTTGAAAATAAACAACAATGTCAGGCTGGTCCACGTCACGAGGTTGTCCTGGCTACCGACGTAACCTGACGTGCACTGATGACGTCCACCTCTATGACGTCAACAACTCCAACAGGCAAAATATGTGCGCAAGGAAGGGACGATACAGCGATTTAACCTGCTTCGTAACACTTCGCAACAAGCAAGTAACTTTCGACCGGTGGTTTTCGCCAAGAACAACAACATTCCCGAACGCAGACAACAAGAATACAAACACAATTCACAAGACAAAAGCATAGCTTTCCTTGTGGCGAGCGCATAAGAGCATCATTCTCATCACTAACGACACAAGCATTTCGCATAACGGCGCGAAATACATTTACTTGCGAGTTTGTACAGGTTGCTGCGATTTGGACAAAAACAACAAAAAGAAATGATCGGTTTTCGTAAAGATTTGGTTGAAGGCTTCTGTCATCGTATCTTGGAATGCGGATTAATGAACAGCAAAGTTACATCGCTCAAGAGTGTAGTGGCGTCAGCACCTGTATATGAGACGGGTCTTTGTAGCTATCGTCCTCAGCCGTCTCCAGCTTCTCTGCGATCCACGCTTCAGCCTCGTCAGCATCGCGGCTGAACTGCTGCAAAGTCCGGTTCTCGCCCAATCGAGATCGTTTGTCGATCAGAGCAGCTTTCAACTTCTCCCACCTTTAAAATAAAAAGCATCCAAGCAGCTAGTTCCCTGGTTTGCAAGCTGCCGAATCGCTTGTGGAGTTCCAACGCCAAAATACGAAAAACCGATTTGAATTTCGTGAACAGATTGTCATACAGATGATTTTGATCAACAACCAGCAACCGGCGATTTGTTTGCGCAAATAAACAATTGTGCGCAGTATCCAACCAAACAGAGGCTCACAACAACTCTACCAATCGTCAGCGACGTTTCCATTTTATTGAGTTGTTCAAGCCAGGGAGGCGTATTTTGGTCATTCGTCAAAACCAAGCCTCGGCGCAATCAACCATCACACGTCATCGCGGTGACGTCACGATCGGTCAAGCGTTTCAAAAGCACCAGCTCACCTGTCCTGGACTGCCTTTGCTTTTTCCTGTATCAGGTCAGAGGCGTAGTGCGGAGGGTCAGATTGGGCCAGGCGCTCGGCAGAGGCCTGCAGGGCGGAAATTTTGGCCTCCTGGAGCCCGATGGCCCTGTCGAAGTCCTCGTGCTTCTTGATCAAGGCCTCCACCGAGTCGAGCGAGTCGCCTGATATTATTGAATCTATTAAAACTTTTGCTCAAAGTACGGTTTAACTCACTACCACCACAAAGTTATGAGAGCCTTGGTCCTTCTCGTAAGTACTTCCAAAAAACTTTGCAGACAATTTTTGTTGTTTTTTTAAAAACACGGTTACCTGCTTCTTCGCTGGCAAGGAATGCTTCGCGAGCTTGCATCCAATGTTCGGCATTCTCACAGTCGCGAAGGAAAACGTGGAAGTTGAGGCACTGCTCCAGCAATATGCGACGGGTAGCCCAGGCCCTGCGAGACAGGACTCAACATGTTACAAGGAAGCCACTTGGTGCAGGCAGAGATTAAGTGGGGGTGACCTTGCAGGTGTTTCTTTTTCAAATTCGTTCAAATTTGTAATTTCGAAGTTGGCGCTACGTCACGAACCCATGTGAGCGACTTTCATGACATAAAATATGCTGTGGCGAAAAAAAAGGAAAAGGCACACGTGGTGGACTGTTGCTTTGTGGCAGAGTGCACAGTAATCCTTTGAACGTAATTATCACCTGGCAACATCTGAAATGAACACACACACACACACACACAAAAAAAAACAACAAAATAGTAAGAAACAGTTGCTCACTTTTCCAATTCTTCACGTTTTCGAGACGTTTCCTGAATGGCTGCGTCCACCTCCGCTGCAGCTTCGTGTTCGGCACTGACCAATGCGTCCGCTTCACGCTCCAGTGCGTGGAAAGCCGGGGCCCGTGAATCGATGTCCGCCCTGTAATCCTGCAAGTGCAGGGGGGAATCTACGGTTATACTCGAGGGATCGAAAGGACTCAGTAATCTTGTGGCGGCCGGTACAATGTTCGTAGTTTGACAGAACTCCCAGTACCAGCAGCAAACACACGCGGCATGTGGACATGTTGTCGTATTAGCATCTTTTCGCAAATGTTGAAGTGCAATTAACGAGTCACCTGAAAAACTCCTTTCAATTTAAATGAACTAAGATAGGCGCGTTCCACGGCGGCTATCCCTTTGTGCGACATGTGTTTGTGACGCCTTTTTGTTTTTCTGTTGTGTCATTTGTTGATGACGACGCCACGCGTAACATCCGCTTTGCCACACGTACCTGATGACGTTGCAGCAGCGCCTCCGCACCGCTTATGTCGTCAGCGACTTCGTCACTCCCGACTTGCGTCTGCATGTGATCGAGCCAGTGCTCGAGGTCGCGACGGTCGGCCAAGAAGTGTTGAAGATCGTAGGAGTCGGACAGTCGGCGCTTCCTGGCCTCGGCCTGGGTCATAAGGTCAGTTGAAAGTTCATGAGATCCAACCGTCAGCTTTGTACGAGCCGAACGTGCTGCTATGAGCGCGAAACTCCAGGCTTCCCTCAAAGTTTTGAGTTATACAACACAATCGCAGGGTTCCCACGCAATTTTGAATACGCATTTCCAGACTTTTTCAAGACCATTTTCAGACTCTTTTCGGACTTTTTCTAGACTTAAATTTTCCGAATGACCTACCCAGGTTAAATGCAGACACTGTGATATTTAACACGATATATGTAAAATTATATTAATTTGAATAAAAATATTATGAGAGTGTATGTCAAAAGATCAGGTCTGGAAAAGTACTTTCATCTTCCATGCTAACAGATAAAAAAAATATTTTTTCCAGACTTTTCCAGACTGGAAAATCACCAAATTTTTTCCATGCTTTTCCAGACTCCGTAGGAACCCTGCAATCGGGTCAAAATGCCAAAAAGAACAGCAAGCCCTCTTCTTACTCGCGCTACAAGATCGTTCCACGCTTGGTTGATTTCCGTTCCCTTTCGCTGAATTTCTTCCGCTTGCTCGGGATGCTGCTCAGTGAGGCGTGCAGCGTCCGCATCAAGAGCATGCACGCGCTCTCCCAGCGCAGCCAGGTCTCGTTCCAGACCTTCGTGCTTGCGTTGCAACGCCTGCAATACACAGAAGTATCGCGTGTGTGTAAAAAATAAATCATGTCGGATGTGGTCATTTGATTTGAACCCTTAACTGGTTGCCAGGCAACCAGAGAGGCGTCGTTTGAACAGCAAAGTCTTGATGGCCGTTTCCGCTTTAAACTCCATTTTTTTCGGTCAACCTGCTGAATAACTTCAGACCAAGCCTGCACAACTCCGAACGCTCGAAGAGCCAGATTATCAACATAAAGTTGCAGCAGGCCGCAAATGTCTATTTTATTTCGATGTGCAGATTTCGTTGTGGTGTGGAAGAAATTCTAGAACGACAATTACTTATTGGAGGTCGAGCTTTTGCAGCACATTTTACAATCGGAGAAAACTCTCGCAGGCCGCATGTTGCGCAGGCCTGCTTTAGACTGTCAGGGAACCGGGCGACATACTTGGACAGTGGGAAGATCAGAGCCGACATTGTCGGTGTCGAGCGCCTGGTTCTTTTCTTCGATCCATTCACGGGCTTCGTCCGCGTCTCTGCGACAAAATGGAGCGAACCATGTGAAAATGTAACAAAAATCCGGTCATACTGACCTGACCAAGTGGTACAGTGGGTTCAGCACGCGCAACCAAACCTGGTAGGCTGGGTTCGATTCCCGGCCGGGTCAAGACTTGAAAAACGGAACTTGCAGCCTGTCCAGCCTCGTGCTGGGCGTTAACAAGTGGTTACAAGGGAACAGTTCACGCTGCCACTGACTCGCCACCAGTACAGCATTCACTATGAAAGTAGCAGTGTGGTCCACGGTGCAAGCGAGTGGGGGTGGGCCACGCAGACCACCCGTGACACGAAAAAGAGCACTAAGCGATTAGAATGACACTGAAATGAAAAACCGACAAAATCGCATATTTTCACACCTCACGCAAGTAGAAAGCGACACACGCTCATAAGCTATACGCTACATAATTGTTTCTACAGTTTCTACAGAACAGCAGCAGCTCTCACCTGAAAAACCGTTGAACCTGATGAGCTGAGCCGAGGTTCTCGTTCTGTTCCTTCACCAGGCCGTGCAGTGATCCCCACTGCTGGTTCAGTTCCTGTTTGATTTAAGCGAAGTGATAGAACAGTTCAAACGTAAATAAAGCTCGTTTGACGCTTAAATGTGACACATAGACACGCAGTTACCTTAACAAACGACAAGCTTTCGCTGATTCGATCGTACAGCTGCATCGGCATCCCAGAAAGCGTTAAGCACAAAGTCATACAACATTTGTCAGAAATGGCGCGGTTTGCGCGACGACACTGCCACGTATCAGGCGTCGCTGCTGTCTCTGATGCTGTGCTCATGCAAAGTTTCCTGCCAGCATGCTGCGAGCTTCTTCACGATGCATGTGTGCTCCAAGACAACGTGCGTCAACAATCAGCGATTCGGATGGGGCGAAATAAAATAAGGGG
>JGI24158J21664_10007899_pt1 | contig 14141 bp, 10 predicted proteins | sample Ectturendosymbi3_FD_21664 | JGI IMG/M metagenome (IMG submission 21664) | reverse complement strand
TTTGCTGATGGCATTTTGTTTTAATCTGATGAACCTCTGTTCCTTATTGGTTTTCCCTGTTAACAGGTATTTAGATTTTCAATATTAAAGTTCAACTTCTGCCTCAGTCAGCATACGTGTGTAATCCAATCACTTACAAAATTACTAAGGGTTTAGTGGTTTCTACCTAAAGTAATGATAAATTCAGCCTCAACCAGGTTGTTGTCTTGGCAGCTAATAGTCGCTGTTGACCACGAGGAGCTTGGACGACTAGATGACTTGTACAAGAGAGCGCAGAAAAATGGCTGCACTGTCTCTCTTGTGGATAAAGATCAAATAAGAGAGATTGAGCCCCATTGTCAGGTATTCAATTCTCTCTTTTCTTTTTTTGTGCTGTAAAACTTTTACCTTGATTTCAGAAAGCTTCACCCAGCATTATGTATTTCTCTACTGCATGGTTTCCCAACCTGGGGTACATGTACCCTGAGGGTACATTTGTCTATCTGAAGGGGTACATTTAAGGTCAACAATAGAAGGGAAAAATATATGTATATATTGTTTATTTCCAAATGTCTATGCACATATCAAGGAATATTATTTTCAAAAATCATTATATGCTTATTGTTACATATGTGTATGGTTAATCATGATAAAATCTTTGGGAAAAATTTGATCTGGGCCATAAAAAGAAATTTTAGGGGTACATGCTCATCTGTCGAAATTCTAAAGGAGTACATGGTCAGAGAAAGGTTAGAAACCCCTGCTCTACCGCAACCATCTTCACTGTGTTTCACCGGAAGCTTAATCCAACAGTTTCGAATGATTAACTTCTTGAACGATAGGCAACGCGCATTAGATTCTTGCTCTATTTGAGGCACGATCTTCCGGCTTGCACACAAACAACTTGTAGACCGCGTGCATGGCTCAGGTCACGCACGTGTAGATCTTCGCACACGTTTCAAACGCAGTGTTATTCGATACCTCGGACGCTTTCGCGGCGGCAACTTATTACGCAAGTCTCATAAATCTCAGTCACCTGATCGCAGGAATCCCTTTTCCATGCCACCTGTGCAATCTTATTTTATACTCATGTGAAAGTTTTTCTTGTGACAGTTTTGACCGACAGAAGAACGAAAAGAAATTGTGCCAAAAATGGCAGGTTTAAGTATAGATAGAACGTTTCGTTATTGTAAACAAAATGCTCTAGGGCATTGCTCTTCAACCTTTTTTGTTATGGTGCACCCTTAAAGATATTTTGACAAACTCATGCACCCTATTGACTGACTTGTCCCCCGTGCCCCATCTAATTGCGCGCATGTCTGCAAGTACCCTGGCCTAAATAAGCAAGTACCCTAATTCAGTAACTCAGCTACATAATTCAATTGATGATAATGGCTCATTGTCTGTTGCTCATGAATCACAAATAATAGACTAATTAGAACAATTAGCATGACTTGATCTGATGCTTACACTTTACACTTTAGAATGTGCAAATTCTACGTTAAATCGTGAAAGTCATTGGTTGGTTAATGGTTCATTTTTGCTAACGGAAAGTTTTTGTAAAAAGTATCTGTTTAGTGTGACAAGTTTGTGATACACCCTTGTGAACCCTTTCATAGTGGTGCACCCCACGCATATTTTGGTGCACCGTGCACACCGGTTGAAGAGCGCTGGTCTAGGGTTAACGACCAGCGAAAAGACACATTTGTTGATTTCGGCTGCAAATTTCGGTGCTTGATCAGCAAGCTGTGTGTTGAAAACTTTGACAGGGTTTGAAAGCCATACATTCTCCACTGACCGGAATCATCGACTATGGCCTCGTTGCTCTGACTTACGGAAAGGAATTTTCGTCTCGCGGCGGCGAAGTGCGTGTCGGGTTCGAAGTAGACGGTTTCCGTCAAAATGCAGGTAAACAAAATCAAGGCACTGGGTTAATTGCATCGCTGTAATTACTGCTTTAGGCTCAACTCTTATCGTAAGTCGCAGTGGATGTTTTTTTTCTGGCGCGCCTTTCACGAGCAAGGTATGATGTCAATATATCTATATCGGATCAAAAGAAAAATGAAACCGCACACACTGTTTGGGGTTTTGAACTGTTCTTTGCGGTTACAGACTGTAATGCTTTTGAAATGACCGAAAAGAATTAAGTCATTTCGGTCAGAATGTCTGAAAATATAGGCTAATGAACACTGTTACGGTGTTTTAATACAACTGTGAGAAAAATGACCGAAATGTCTCGTTGACCAAATTGTCTCAGAAAAAAGATGACCGACATGTCTCAGCGAAATAAATTATGTTTTGAAGCAGATTTGCACTTTTTTTCAGTTAATTTTGGTGAGAGCACAATAGGAAAGGTAAAGAAATTGCAAACTTATCTTCGGCAAACTGTGCAGCAATGTTGACAAATATTTTCTGATCTTTATTTTTGTCGCATACGTTCGTCTTTTTCTTGCTCGCAAGCGCGAAATACACGCAGCGGAAATAATTTTTTTTCCAGACCCAGACTATCCAGTCACCATCTGTGGGAAGCAAAGCAACGTAAGTGACGTTGTTTCCGGTTCGTGGCCCGCTTTTGTGAACTAAAATCCTTATCNTCATCTTTGGGTCGTTCAAGATTACCGTGGAAGTGTTGCTTACTTCATGAATCGTTTCTCCCTCGTTATTTCACACAAGTTGCACACAGGTTACCACGACACATTCTATTGCGAAGCCTCCCTCGTTAACTTTAGTGATCTGGTTCTACACAGTGTGATTTTGCTAGGGCTCAACCAATACGACGCTCGAATAAGTTGTATTTTAAACGCACACGCCGCAAGCAGGGCATGGACTTGAATCCTTACGCGGGCACACACTTTCCTATAGGGGCGGCTCCAGGGGGGGCGATTGCCCCCTATAACCTACGAAAGTAACATCATTCAGCATGATTTTGTACAATTCGGAAAACAACATTCGCGATTTAAGCAGTCCCGTCGCCACCCGGAGGTGGTTGGTGTGCTTAGCCCCCCAAACAAAGCTCTAAGCCCCCCCAAATTGAAATATAAAACACTATAAATCAGTGGAATTTTTGTCAAATTTGAATGTCAAGCCCCACCTGCACAAACGTAAAACCCCTTATTGACGACTTTCTGGCGACGGCTCTTGATATAAGGCCATTTTGTCATCCATTGTTTTGTCACAGCAGTGTTGTAAAGTACACTTCATCTCTCTTACAGTAGCGAAGCCGTTATGAGGTTATGAAACTCGACTAAAAAATATTACTGAAATTGCCCCTCCCTAACCTTACTGGCTAGACCCGCCCCTGCTTGCCTGTACCTCCGGAAATCCTTACATGTGCACGCGTGCTCAACCTGGATCCCGCACGTGCACGCATGCGCACCCGCAGTAATGTTTCGATGAGAAACATCCGTTACTCACGAATGCTTTCGCTTTTCGCGTGCAAGAGCAATCTGCTTTTCACAGTATACGTTACAAATGTTTGGATAAATGGGATAAAAATTTGGGACGAATGGGAAAAAAGTTTGGGTTAAATGTTTGTGGCAACGCGGAGTGAAGGTACTTGTAAATCTGAAAATAAAAAAAATGTTCAAAACGATGTGAACGAAGTTGCGTGGTAACGTTAAATCGTTCTGGAACGTTGTACTGTATCTACTATTCCAGCCCTATGGATGTACAACAACAGTCTAAGCTCAGAGATATTAAAAGATGAACTTGCCTCTGCCGCTGAATGCAACTTTCACACAGGCCAGTGGTTTTAACCTTTTCAACCTCGAGGACCCCTGCACCCCAAGATAATGGCTTGGAACCCCCCACATCTGTGGTTACGTCATTAGCCAAAGTAGTGTTCATTGTTGTTTATGCATCTGAGGGTTGAAAGAAACACTTTGGCATTTCCCACAGATTTTCCACTGATGAGGACCTAGTTAAGAACCACTGATATACATGCTAGATCTGTATACGTTGAACACGCTTATGTCGCCTCTGCCGCTTTCATATTTGACCGTAACATCGTATAAGCCTCCCGCTGTAAGTCGGTGATGCCGAGCGCGGCGATGTATAAAGCGATTGATCTCAACTCCGCTCATGCGTAAGCAGGAAATAGCGATGCGTCGTTGGCGACCGAGAACTGCGTACAACCTGTTTCGCGACGATAGCATTTTAGGCTAAACTCGCATAATTAATTACGAAACCCTGGACGCTTTCCAATACCCCGGAAAGAAAGAAATATGCGTGCTCTGGCNAAACGAGCACCGCAACCACACTTCAGTTTTCATTGCATGCGCGCAGCGGAACCTTCGCATTTTTTCAACAAAACTGCTCCTGCATTTTACCGAGAAGGCGCCGCACCTCACCGGCAAAGGCATTTTAATAAACACTTACTTCGAAAAGGTCCTTGGACCCTCACTGAGATATACGTACGCAGCTATTATTATTTTTTAAATTTGATTTTGGGCGATGGCAATCGGAGGCGGGAGGCCGAAGCCTGAATAATGCTTTGTAGCCGGGCAGTTGAGGTAAACGTTTTTGTCCAGGGAGTGCTGCGGCGATTCACTCAGCACTGGCCGTGGTCGAACACACAACCTTCCAATCCAGAAGCGGACACTCTACCACTGCGCTATCGTCAGATAGTGCTCGCGGATGCGAAATGTCGCCACTTAACGACCTTCAGCGGATCAAACTCTTAAATCGTTCTTGTCCTTTCTGCTGAAAGCATCCAGTCCAGTCTTAATACTGTCTTTCCAAGTGAAAAGTAACGGCACGCCTCTCACCGTTTGCCAGGCCCTTTTACGTGCAATCTTTTCTTCGCAGCAACGCATCAACACGAAGTACGCCGTTGTCTGCGGAGGCCTATTCGCTGACAGGCTGGCTGCCAAGTCTGGCTGCGAACCGGCGCCGAAAATTGTCCCTTTTCGCGGCGATTACATGATCTTGAAACCTGAAAAGGCGCATCTGGCTCGTGGCAACATTTACCCGGCAAGTAAAAATAACTCATGTGTAAAAGCAATAATAATAGTCATATGTGAAAAGTACTATTTGCCATGTTAGTGGGACTGCATGTTCGTATATTTTTTTGACACAGTGCGAACGTCTACTCGTTTTTGGTGTGAAAGTTGATTAAACTTCTGTATCAGAGAGGATTAGTCTTGTCAAAATTTGATGCTAATTCGCACGCGAGGTTGAGTTGCTCTCTATTCGCATGCTGTGTTTATTCGAGACAGCACTTTGATTGACTTCTACGGTGATGCAACAGCAACTTCACTGCTTTTCTTTAGGTTTGTTTCAGCATACTTTTAATGATTTAAATTAGCTAACGTTGATAACATTGTTTTTTGTGTGTCTGCCAAAACCACGGCATCGTCTACTTCAGATTTGATGTGAAAACCGTGCAAAAATCAACTGTACGGTTGCCTATAAGATCGCTGCATACTACTACGATCTGAGGCACAGATATCTGCAAACCAAGATTCTTATGTTGCAAAATGAGTACTGTACATGTAAAAAATAATATTTGTTGCATTAGATGATTTGCGAAAACGCAGGGGAGGAAATATACGGCTGAACGTATTGAACAGGTCAACATGACCTTCGGTCCTTGTGTCTCCAGGTTCCGGACCCTCGTTTTCCCTTCCTGGGGGTTCACTTCACTCCCAGGATGAACGGCGACGTGTGGCTTGGCCCGAACGCGATCCTGGCCTTTAAACGCGAAGGCTACAACTTCTTCGACTTCAAAATGGGCGACTTCACGGAAGCGCTCGCATTCAGGTAGGTCTCGCGCGTGAACTCAGGCCCACAGGCAGATTTTAAGGTTTGGGGGGAAAAGCACTTTAGGGGGGCAACATTTTTGTTATTATTTTAAGTTTAAAACAAACTGTATAAAAAATTTGCTGGACGTAACAAAATTTGAGAGTCGCAAAAAAGTTTTTGGGGTGCGCTGCCCCGAATGACCCCGTGGCTGTGCGTCTGCGTGCACTTATCCACCTTCGGTGTCTTACGCCTTGGTTTATTTACGCATCTCATTTCTGCAACGATGCCGAGAATGGCAAAAATGTTCGTAGCTCCCCCCCCTATAGAGGACCGTCGCCCTCACAAAAAGCTGGCTTGCGCCAGTTTGACCTCTACCCATAGTCCAGCGCATGAATGTTATTTTATGAGTGCCCGCACAAGATTTCCTTTACCCTGCTGCGCACCGGTGCCCTGTTTGTCCTCTCCGCGGGTCAACTCGTACAGACACGTCGCTGTTGTTGTCCGTTTCTTCAGGGGTCTCGGGTGAGGCGTGCAGTAAGTACCTGCGGCTGAAGGTCTTACTGCCTCGATCCAGCCGAAGGTTTCGAACGCTGCAACCATTAGGTATGGACGTCGGAAGGATTTTTTCGGGGGGTAGGCTTCTAGTGGATTTCTCCTGAGATAGCCGAAAAGTCTTTTCCAGGGGGGTGTAAAATTGGTGAAATTTCATTTTTCGCTCTCGAAAGTAAGAAAATAACCTTTTTTGCTAAAAATGTACTAGGAAAATGTCGAATTTCAAAATCCAAGGAGGGCCAAGGCCCCCCTACCACCCCCTTCCGACGCCCATGCCATCAGGACAGTGAATTGGGCGAAAACTGGTTCGTGGCAACTAAGTTCGCTTCGAGCAGCCTTGGAACAAGACGTCTTTGTCGAATTTGCGTTTGCACGCGCTTTTCCGAAGTTTTTCCTTTCCGGTCATTCTTAGCAGACTTCATTCCTTCCGCAGGGGCCTGCGCAAGCTGGTCTTTCGCAATCTCTCGGCTGGGTTCGGCGAAATCTACCGAATCGCGAACAAAAACGCGCAGATCGCCCAGCTGCGACGTTACGTGCCCGAGTTGAAGAACGAAGACGCGATCAAGTACGTACGAATCCCAGGGTTGTTCAGTTTCGTTAATGACCAGGGGTTTTTTTTTCGGTCTCAGACCGAATTTTGTTTAAGTGACCAAAAAAAGTCAATTCGGTCATGACGATCGAAAATTTAGACTAGTGAATACTGTTACGGTGAGTTTTACTATTATGGGACAAATGACCGAAATGTCTCAGCGACAAAAAAACGGGTTAATAATCGAAAAACTCTGAAATAAACGTTGGTGCAATTAGCTTTTAAACCCGGGGCCCGTGAATTTGATATACGCAGACTTATTGCAAGTTTTTGCTTAAGGGTTCCGAACCTTTGTCAGGGTGTACTAGGGGTCCATGACCAATAAATGTTTAAGAAACGCTGCCTTGAACCAGGGGTGAGGAACCTGCGGCTGGCCCGCGTGAACATTTGATAGGGCACGCATCAGAATTTTTCTAACGCAGTTGGAGCACAACATCGCGTCAAAACGAAGCTCCATGATAAGCAGGTACTTACATAGTAAGTTGTGAGAATCCTTTAGCCTTCGTGGTTAGATAAAGGTTACATTTTAGCATAAAATTAATGGATTTTGCGGCTCGCCAGAGATTATGTACAATTCATGCGGCCCGTGATAGTAATTAGGTTCCTCATCCCTGCCTCAAACAGACCCATGCGCGTGGCTCCAGCCGCGAAGGGGGCTCGGCCTGAATGTTGCAACTGTTGCCAAGGGGGCCGTCCGGCGTCCGAGCGCAGGCACTCGACGACATGGGCAACTTGGTCGACGACTTCGTCTTCGACAGCGGGACGGACGCGATCGGCGAGCGAATGCTACACGTGCGCAACGCGCCCTCGCCCGCCGCCACGTCATCGTTGGCGATCGCACGCATGATTGCCGATGAGGTCAAGGAAAGGTTTCAACTTTGAGTCGTTTTCTTCTTTTCGCAACCCCAAATGGGACTCGCATTAATTTACCCCCGCGTTAATTCGTGACGAGCACCCTGCGTTGAGATTAACGTTTTCGTTTTATCCGCTGAATGCGCGTGCGGTATCGGATACCTGGAGTGGTACAAAGCTTTGCGCAAAGGTGTGACTTTTCTCGCTTGTCCTGTTTTTTTTCCAGAGATATTGTAACTGATGTTGTGAAATTGTACTTTCCGGGATGCTGAGCCCTGCTTGAAAGGCGTAAAAAAACCTTTAAAAGACCCGCACCTTCCGGTTATGAGTGCATCCGAGGTTATCTTCGCAGGTGAAGGTGATCAATTCACTGTTCACGAGCAGAAATTAATCTTTCTGAGATTGCCAGATTGTTAAATTTCAGTGTGCCGCACCCCGGGTGCGGGAGTGCATAGTTTTTGGGACGCACTTGGTATGAACAGCAAGTCTTAATCTTAAGACTAAAACTTACCGTTGCAAAAAATCAAGGTGTCTGCATTCCAAACATCAGTAATATATCAATTCATCCGTGAGTCGCGTTCCTGCAATGCTTTGTGTACAAATTAAATTCAAGGCGGCAACGCATTGCCATGTAAGTTCGTTGATGTGGGTATTTCCATCTCGTTTATGAATTACAAACTGACAGATTTCTCCACCTGAGTTCGAAATTAAGCTTACTTAAACGTGCACAGCTTCTGAAGCCACATTATGAAAACCAGAAAAACACTCCAGTTTAGACAGTTAAATGTGCACTGAACACATCATGCTAAGGAAAAAATAGCAATATGGAACTGATTAAGACATCATTACTGCAGCTCATATCATCAATCAACTACTAAGGAATGTATATAAATTTCCAAGGGCAATTGACTTATCAGCTTAACAAGAATATTTTATTAAACCTAGAAATGGCTCACTGGACTGCACAGTGAATTATGCGGTGCAATAGACATTACAGTTGCTACTGTTCATGAATACTTCACATCATCGAATTGGAACATTAAACTTTGATGGGATGCAACACGTGAACTTCACAGCATGAAAGACATGTAAAATATGAAAACTTACTAAATTACAGCGGCATTACTACCAGGGATGTAGTGCTAACAGAAAAGGTGTGGGACGCACCCAAAAACACAGCCATTTTAAACAGCTTCAAACTCATTTTGAAGCAAAACATGAAAAAGGTGTGGGAACGTCGTTCCCACGCGTTCCCGCCCCACTACACCCCTGGTTACTACCACACAACGTACTGCAGCTGCATTTAGTTAATTCTGTTCATGAAAATTTCACAGTATTGAATCACAGCTGCTTTTAGGTACTTCTGCCCAGGAAAGCACAACAGCAACAAACTGAGCCTTGAAAACTTCGCAGCGTGAAACAAACTTGAAACATGAAAACTTAGCAGCGTCAAATCATTTTCAGCTACATTTTGGTTGTTATAGCTCAAAAACACTTTACAGCATCTACAAATTGAAGTTTGCAAAACGTGGAGTTAATTGGAATGGTGGGTTAGTTAAACCACTAAATGTTCCTAATTCTGAAACATTTCTCACTCTACTCAAATTCGACTGTGAGTGTTTCAATTTGACCGAAATTGATTTGGGCTGTTGGAATTTACCCAAATGTAAATAATATACCCAAATCTGAATTAACTTCTTCTAATTTACTCAGATGTTCCCAATTGTACCCAAATTTAAATGAATCTGTTTCAATTCACTGAATTTGATTGAGGTTGTTAAAATTCACCCAAATGCTTTTAATTTTACCCAAATTTGAATGAAGCTCTTTTAATTCACCCAGACCTTTCTGCATGTACTCAAATTTTAATGAGCTGTTCTATATAGCTTAAATTTCAATGAAGCTGTGTGAAGTTACCCAACTTTGAATGAAGTTGTTGTAATTTGACCAAATTAGCTTTGGTTGTTGAACTTCACCCAAATATTTTCAGTATATGCAAATGATTTCAATTTTACCCAAATTTGGATGAAACTTTTCTAATTTGCCCAAATGCTGAATGTTTTTTTCCCGGATAATCGCCAATTTTCCAGCGTTGGCGATGCGACCGCACCCCCGTGCCGTACGCTTGCCGTACCCGTGCCGTACGCTTACGTGCAGCTTGTTCGTTTATTTCTGTAATTGATGCTTTTTCTTTCCGATCGGCCATCAAAGCCCTCGAATTCGTTTGACCCCGAGACCCTCGGTTGTTTGGTTTTTCGTCTTGATGGCTTGTGTGCAATGGTTCGTTGTATACCGTCGAGCAGTGGTGGGGGAGCCGTTTCAAAAGTGGGGGGGAACAAGTGCACGTCAAAAAAACTGGAAATTTTATCATTAAGCGACTTACTTTAACAATGGACTCAATACTAATTGTGTTGCTTGAAGCGCGTTTAAGCAAAATTCGGAATGTGAAAATGAGGGGGCTAGGCCTCCCCAGAAAAAGAAGTGGGGGACCTCGGCCCATGCGGCCCCCGGTTCCGCCACCGCTGCCCTCACGTCACGTGTTGTTTGCAGCTTGATGACGACGCCATGAGCTTTTAACATTGCGCCATATCGAAAGTGTTTTTCTTTCTGAGTTCAGCTTGTCACCGCATAATTTTTTACTAGATTTTANTGAAATGGTCGCAGTTACCCCGTTCAGTCCACCACCACCATTCTGCCCTTATCGCTCGTGTCAGCTGGGTGTTTTTCGGTCCTTGACCGAATTTTTCTTCAAATGACCGTAAAAACGTAAGTCAGTTGAGTCATAATGCCTTTTTTAGTCATAAAAATATATCCGAAAACCAAAAAATGGCAGACGTGTTCAAGCTATTTCGGACGAATGATTGAAATGTCTCAGCAAAAAGAAAAACCCAGCGTGCGAGACACAGGTTTTTCTTGCAAAGAAATTAGTCTCTGCAAAGGTGACGCAGTCGAATATATAACAAAGCAATTTATTTTTCTTTCCTAGTATGAAACAGATTTCACGAACCTGATTCTATATCAGGAGTTCCCAACCTGGTGTACATGTACTCCCAGGGGTACATTTGCCTATCCGAAGGGGTACGGTTAAGNTTAGTAATAGAAGAGAAAAATACATTTGCATACCATTTATTTCCAAATGGGCATACATATATCAGCAGGGTTTTTAAGGTGTTTTAGGGATCCGATTCGGGCCCTTGGAATTGAAAATCGGGTCCCTAGAATCAGAGAAAATCATCAAGGGAAATATCTATGAAATTTAGTCGAAAAATTTTCGGATCCCTACAGGTCCATACCGGGTACCTAACATTTTCCTTAAAAAAAAACTGAATCAGTGAACAAAATTTTCAAAAATCCTTATATGCTTACTGTAAAATATACCAATGAATAATCATGATAAAATGTTTTGTAATAAGAAATTTTAGGAGTACATGCTCATCTGTCGAAATGCTGAGGGGGTACAAGCTGATCTGTTGAAATGCTGAAGGGGTACATGGTAACAGAAAGGTTCGGAAGCCCTGCTCTATATGAATAAGTTTTCACGGCTGAGGACGCGTTAAGTTGCGTGAAATCGATTTCCTATTTCAAACAATTGCTGACTGATTCGACTGCCCTTAGTTTGCGGAGAATAATTACTGGAACACAGACATGTGCAAGTCTGAATCAACGCAAAGTTATGAAAGCAGAACCAACTCGGCTTATTACTCTAAACCAGGCCTGGCCAAACCGCGGCTCGCGAGCCTCATGCGGCTCTTGCGTAAATACCGTATTTATTCGTCTAAAAGTCGTAAAATTTAGCAATTGCTCACCTTGAAAGCCAGCGTGCGGCTTACACGCAAGATGCGACTTACGCATTGCGCGGAAGCGTGCTTGGTGGCTTGCGCAAGCACGTACACATTGATGTGGCAAATGTAACACAGTAAGAAATGCGGCTATTGGTCTCTTAACTGGTTGACCACCCCTGCTCGAAACAAAGCTTGCTTCAAACCCACAGCTTTTAATTGTTTGTTACCAAGAAACGCGTTGTTCGCCGAAAACGCGAATATTGTGGATCACCTTTTCCGATTTTTGAGGTATTTTTGCAAACCGTGCAACCCCCACTGTTTCGATTGCGCCTCATCGCACTGCTTTCGGATCGAATGGCGCGTCTTGTTTGCCTGCTTCTGCTTTGGCTTGAAATTTCGTTCCAAGTTCCTCAAGCCTTGTCTATGTTTGCTACATTGCGAGTTAACGGCAGAACGGAGGTGAGCGTTTTTTCTTCTTCGAGACGCGTGAATCGTTTGCACCAATCAACATCGGCTTTGTCGCAACATCCGGGTACTCGGTGATTGCAATCATTGTTAGCGATATGCTCGATTAACGAAGTTAAGTCCTGCATTGCCGTCCTGGGCAAGGACATTAACCGTTTTGCATATTCAAAAATGTACGTCTGCTTATGTCGCAATCGCATATCACAAAGTAACGTCATTATGGTGTTCTGCGTTTTTCCATCTCCACCACCAGGACCGCAACCAGCAGATATTTTCGAGATGGTCAAAATCATTGTGACTTGCTGTTGTACCTGACACCTAAGCATGCTTTTCAAAATTTCGGGGGGGAGGCAATTGGCCGGTTCCCCCCTCCCTGGTTGCGGGCCTGTGCACCACCCTTTTCTAAACCATGAAAACGCGCGGGTCGCTTCATTTGCTGTACAATGTACAGTGCTGGATATCAAGGCGTTGTGTAACCACAGCTCTCAATCGGTAACTTGCAATATCCATGTAGTAGTCGTGTGCAATGCATGTAGGTCGCAATAAAAGTGTTACTGTCGTTGGGTAGACTCGCTCGTTTCGACGCATTGCTTTTCATGCCGACCGTCAAAATACAGCATCTTCGCACTGACCGTGCCGTGCGTCTGGTGTGAGGAGGACAGATTGTTGTGATTGTCGCCTGTTTCAGGTAGCATAGAAACTGCCTTCTAAATCACATCGCTGATAGCGCCATGTACCAGAGGGTGCACAAATATCCAACCAGGGTTGCGGAGCCGGAGTCGCAAAGAGTCGGATGTTTTTGGGTGGAGTCGGAGCGGGATTCCTAAGAACGCTAGGAGATCAGATGAGTCGGATTTTTNGGATTTTTTTNTCCGACTCCGCAAGTACAATTAAATCATTTTTTACATCGCACTCCGTAGTTAGGAGTCTTAACTCGTGCCTGTTGAAATGGTGCATTTTTTTGAAACTTTTGTTGAAACAGAGAATTCTTGCTGTGCACCACGATTTCCATTGATTGCTAGTTACTAAAAAATTTACGTTATGTTAATGAGTCGGAAAATTTTAAAAGCTAAGAGTTTGAGTCCCAGTGCTAGTCGGACATTTTACCACCGATTCCGAAACCCTGTCTCCAACAATCGGAATTTGTTAGTTTTGCTTTGCGCCATGGGCGTGGAAAGGGGGCTTTGGCCCCNCTGGATTTTTGAAATTTGGCGTTCTGTTACATTTTTGGCGAAAAGGTTGCTTTCTTAGTTTCGAATGGGTGAAGTGGGATTTCACCACNTTCGACCGCTGGAAAAATCCGCTATTGGTCCCCCACCTGGAAAAAATCCTGACGACTGTGCCACACATTACTCCGTCAAGCAGTGTTGCGGCAAAGCCGGACTAAGCTTTCGCGAGGGCTATAGCACATTAAGAGCGCGGGACCCCAAGTTAAAAATACACTCAAACACCTGTTAATGTGCACCCCCATCTGACTTTTTCTTTGTTAGCTGTTCACCTCGAAGTTTGATGTTAGAATGCTTTAATTTCCCTCCCACTGCTGGATCCCTGTATTAGGATGGGTGAATGACGATACAGTTGAGGCGCTGTTAAAGTGTTTTGCTCCTATTAGTGTTGGTCGTGTCCTGTGCAAACACCCTATTCTGTAAATGTACGTTATGGCTAACCATTTTTGTGCCTGTGATGTGGACCACGAGTCTGCAATAAATGAATTATTAAATATACTCGTATATATGAAAGCATCCACATGACGTGACTATCATTAAGCATACTGAATTTCGCAAGTACGAAAAACCTGGTTTAAAACAGCAAGTGGTGGGCCCCCCATTTGCTACATACCATTTTTACCAAAAAAGAAAATACGTACTTTATAACTTCAATTACCAGCTGTGCAAGTTTGCACGATTATTTGTTCATTTTCCGTTAGTTACACAGATTTTGAAATTGACACGCCCACATTTAATTTTGATCACCAACAGTGAAATTAGAGTCTGATTTTGTGCGGAGCTTTCTTCGTTCCGATGTATAAGATAGCCCAGGGGCACACGCAGGAATTTTTTAAGGGGGGGGGTTTGAAATTTTAAGAAAAATATTTTGCTCTCACTAAAGTACAGGCTACCTTATTTGCTATAACATTTATGTCATATATGCTATTTCAATTTTAACACATCAACACTTTT
>JGI24158J21664_10007897_pt1 | contig 14141 bp, 10 predicted proteins | sample Ectturendosymbi3_FD_21664 | JGI IMG/M metagenome (IMG submission 21664) | reverse complement strand
CATCCTGTAGAAAGCGTGACGTTGGAAGCAGTGCCTGGGTAACAAACAAGTACATAACCCTTTCGGTCGAACCATTTCAGGCCAGCATGCGCAAAGACAGAAATCGTTTTGGTAAAGCAACTAAGAAGGTCACTGCCATTCATACACAAAGCTTGAAACCTGCGACTTGTGGAACTTCTCACACAACCTCTGCTGAGCATCGTCGGCACGAAGATGATGACTTGAAAACAGCTATTTTTTGCGAAATTAGCATGAATCTGCCGTTTACCACGCACGTTGCGATGGTGATGCGTTATCGTAAGCACCATAGCTTAACTTCGATAACTGTACGCTGCGCTGCCCTGAAAACTAGCGACGGTTAACGACTGCCGTTTCAACGACACCCGTGCCACAAACGCTCCCGCCCCAATACCACGGGCAAACAAATAACCGATAATGACAAATCTTGCTGTCTGCCTGCGCGTGAACTGAACGCTGGAAAAAAGCGCGACGTCGTATTCGTCGCGGCAGGGTGAGTTATTTCGTAGAGACAAGAAACTGTGAACGAAACAAACCAAACTTGTTTCAAGAGTCAACTGAAAAGGATGATGGCATGCTGGCAAGAATGGCAGTCTTAACTTCTGTCTGACACAAGGCAAAAGTGCGCCGCTAGAGTTCGTGACACGCGCCAAAAGAGAAAGGTTGTTATTGAATTCGTCTTCCTGTTTTATCTGTCATAGTTCGCATCAAGTCGAAGCTTCTGACTAAAGCGCACCAGAGTCGCACACAGCACTTGATTTCTCGCATCTCGTCAATGTAACATGAAGCAAGCAGACAAACTGACACCTGCGAAGAGCGCGTAGCATGGTTTCTAACGCGCGGTGGCAACCGGGAGTGAACTTCCTTACACTTGTAGTAATTTTGCTGCCCACTGAACATAAACAGCGCATATTTTCGCTTCAGCGCTGTGTAGGAGTGCTGAGCTGCTGAGACTGACGACAACGTCGAGAGCAAGCGAAGCTGGCACTGCTTTGATTTCGCTAACCTTCACTATTACCTGACGATCACGCCACCGCGTNNGCTCATTAGTTGGGCAGGTACACNTTCTGACTGCTGGGTCCACGTAGGCAACGTTTTTAATCTATTATTTGTTTCAGCAGTGAAAATACGGAAAAATCGGCACGTTTTTTCGACTGAGTAATTCGTTACCGCGTGACCGCACGCCGACCAACGTGCACTGCCAAGCCAGCACTTGGCGACACCGCAGAAATAACGGCCGATCCATTCATATCCCGTCTATTCAAACACAAATCCACTCACGCTTTTCTCTTTGCACCGACGTGCTCTTGTTCCGCCAAAAAGGAAAAGAACAAGTGCGAGCACGGTTGGACAAGAAAAGGATTTTCAGGCTCACTCCTACGTCGTTGCCAGTGTAAATAGGTTGAAAGAAACGGAACGGGGTGCAGAACAACGGGCGACGGAATGCTAAAGAAAGCGTCCGCACCACACCCCATTCATGAGCAAACTTTACACAGCAAAGCGAGCTCGACCGTGTGCTAACGAAAGCCAAAGGAAATGGTCGCCGTGCCCTCGTAGTAACCGCACGGGTGCGCAGGTGCAGACAGGAGCGACGTTTCGGTTTTTCTTTGCGTCTTTTCTTTGCGAAATGAGCTGAATGACAATTCAAAAAGGAAAATTGTGATGATCAATTTCGAGGGGGGATGACTGCGAATAGGGTGAAATTTACCAAAGACTTCAAAATATCGAAAACATTTGCTCCTAGCTCGGAACTCTCGCAACGTTTGCTAGACAATTGCTATGAGTTTCCAAACCCTGTTGGTCAACCTGTTTTAATAGTTATACTTTTAACAGGCAGGTAATTCATATGTTTACGGGCATTTTAATTCACAGTTCAAGCCACAATTCAGCATGTGACATTTATCAGCAAACATTTGAACAAGCGCATGGTGGTGGACAAAAGTGCGATTACGTCAAAATGCCTTTTTCAAGAATGCCAATGCCCCCGTATTTAAGGCTTTTACACCAAACGCAAGACACGAACTACTGGCGCTCACAAGTCAACAATTTTTTTTATCAGGAATAAACTCAAAGTTGAATATTAGACGTATAAAGAGATACAGCAGTCTAAAGTTGCTAAAAATGGGGATACCTTGCAAAACTGCGGCGATTTGAGTGAGCAGTCTGTTATAATTATAAACTGTTCAAAATGATCTGCGTCCAGGTAACTTTGGGTCGACGTGACTAGACGAAAGACTGATGATCTCATATAGGGAGATTGAAAGTTTATAATGTCCAATGCCAGCCCGAAAACGCATTAAAAAATAACGGAGTTCAAGCACAGGGTAAAGTTGAAGAAATAATATGATCAATTCACAGCAACACCGCTACGGAAAACCACGGGTTGGCATGCTGCAATCGGTCAGGCTGCAGATGCTATCTTCATGGTAATTGCGAAAATAAACCGTATCGGTAGGGCAGCCAAGTCATTAAAGTCAATTTTTTCTGCCTAGTTGAAAGTGCATAACACGTCCACAAACTAAATTTTAGGCTGATACTATGTGAAATTTCAAAGCTATTAAACCAAAAAATGTTGAAATTCACCGTTAAGCCAAATATTTCTTTCTGCACAATTTTTCCTTTTTAGTTAATTTATCAAAGTTTGTGTTGCAAATCTCACAAAACAATCCGTTTGTTACAAGTTCTAACGTAATAAATTGTTTTGCCCGCTACTGCACGATTAAGTATCACGTATGGGCTATATATAGCTTTTGGAAAACGGCTATATATAGCTTTTGGAAAACGGGTGACGTTATCTTTCTTCTCGGTTTGAAGTATATGCCAAAGCCATTATGTTGACGGTGTTGAGTTTTGGCTTCCTGNTGTTTTCAATTTTTTTTTAACCATCATGCCAAATGTTCTACAATCAAATTCTTCTCAAGTTCAAATTCATCCACACCACAGGTCTTTCTTACCTGACGGTTTGGTATGCATTGCATGTCGCATTTGTCTTGCAAACGCAGGAAGTTATTGATCAAAAATCAATTCGAAATTTAAATTATAAAAACAGACTTTGAGCTTTGCAGTTCAAAAAATTAGCCGCCGTTCTGACCCGCTTAGCAACCTCAAGTTGCATGGCATCGCTGTCAAATCGACCATTTGAACAAATTTGAACAAATCTAAGCCATTCCAACAAACTAGTCTTTCGTCGTAAACAGAGAAATGAAACGACAAATCCACTACTCAATTAAAAGTTTAAATACAGTACATTGTTCAAAACACTACATTCAAAACACTGCAGCTGCTTCTAACAAACTTCAATGTTCCAGCAAAGGAAACCATGCAGAATTTCAATAGCCTGACGCAAAGAGAAAGAATCCAGGACCGCGCACCCAATCGGTATCCTGTTAAGCCGCGTCCCCTGTTCCTTGTACTAGAAAATCGTAAACCCGGCCAATACAAGTCATTATCACCTGCTGTCGAAATCAATGGCTCACTTTTTTGAGATAATGAACATATTCACCGGCGGACAACACCAGCAAAAAGGCCATACTTGCGCCCAGAAGCGAACAAAGAATCAGGTTTGCTGGGGACAAGTCATCTTTTATGCACAACAGAGTGATGTCGTGAGTCATTGCAAAATGTCTGCTTTCGCTCAGTTGCGAGTAAACCCAGACTTCTTTTTAACGAACGCAAAGGTGAGTTGAAAACATATACGTCTCCACAGATTTGGTTAAAAAAAATAAACTCGGGCAACGAGGATACGTCGGCTGTTTTTCACTGTGTTCAAACAAGTGTCGCTTTTTATTGCCCTTTCTGTTCCGTGGAACCCGTAAATTAAGCCTGCCATATTTCAAAGACCTTGCAGCTGTGTCACCATTAGTTACAAGAAGGCGTTCTTTTCACTGCGTTTCCGCTGCACCCGTCAAAGTTTTCATACGATCCCGTTTGAAACCCATTGGACTAAATCATTACCACTCTTTCGCAACCAAACCATCACAAATTAGCTAACCTACACGCGAACTCAACCGAATAATCAGCTTACACTACAATAAACAACCAAATATATCGAACATTATTAGCAAACTTTCTTTTTGCACCATCGCGCTTTCGAAAAAAACTCGAGTGAGGACGAAACTACGCCATGTTTTTGACTGAAATATCAACATTGCTGCGGAAATGTAGCACATCTTAAACTTAACTCATAATTGTAAATTAAAGTAGTGGCGTGGAAGTTGCAAACACCAGAGTTAAAATTATGTTGTAGAAACTATGTTGTAGAAGGTACGAAAAAATGCAGCGACAAATCTTGTTAAATTACTAAGTTAAGGTTTTATGCGTTTTCCCAGGTCATAAACGTCTTTCACCTTAAATTCGTTACGCAAACCAGGTTCAAACCTTGGACTTATAATCTTCTTAAAAGAAACCTTTCTTAGTGATGCAAAACCAATGATAATATTCAAAAACCTACCTTTGCTTGAGATTTTCGTGGAACTGCCACCTTGGGGTCGATCTGCGGAAGAACAGACTTATTGCGGGCTAAGAAATAGTGAAGCGTTGCGGAGGTGCTTGCGGAAATTTCCTTTAGGCTGTTCTTAAACAGTGTTTATCAAAGTTCCTGTAAGTTTGTTTTATCTAAAACAGCTTTCACACAGAGTAAAATGTCTTTTGTGACATTCGACGCACAAATTGTTTTTGCATCTTTTTTTCTAAATAATTTGAAAGAGTTTTGACAACTGTTTGCATCTGTTTCACACAAAAAAACTGCGACTTTAACAAAAACGAAATTTAGAACATCAAAACGTGAATTTTTTTTGACAGATCCAGATGACCAATTCGGATCTTTCAATGCTCTTCCTATTTGTTTTACAAAAAAACGCAGATTGAAAAAATTATACTGCTATGCGAAACACAGCGCTCGAACTTTCGTGAAAATCGAGTCATCTAAGGAAAAATAAACAAAAGTTGAAAAAGAAATCGTTTTGTGATAGCCATCTCAAACCCAGGTGCGAGATTTGAAGTGGCAAATAAGGTTTGCGATGGTTCATCTCCAGCTAGTGCGGTCTTCAGCAACAGGGAAAATCAGTGTAATTAACGCGAATCGATTGAGTGATTAACGTCGATGAAGTCAAGAGAAAAATCTCAATGCAATTCTGCTGATGCGGTGTTTAGCATGTAACGAGAAAAGCAATCAAGTTAAATGTAGGTAGGCAACCAAGGAGGAAGTATCATGTGCACTGACTGCTGTAGCGGGTGTTTCAAACGTGCAGCAGATAGTCGCAGAAAGGTGAGCGAAACAACAGAGTACCCAGTGCGTAGTTTCCAAGCAAACGCTTTTCGTGCGACTAGAAACTACAACTTGTGCGAATTGATGTCACATTGATAAAGTCCTCTTACCACACTAACAGCTCGTAAGTAGGAAGCTCTACATGCGTTTTTTAAAAACGTTCGTGTGGTTCCTATGACAACCATGCGCCAGTCTCCGTTAAAATGTTGAAACAAACGATCAACACATAAGGTAGGCTTGGTGAAAAACAAATTGTATGAACTGACGCTACAATAAAATGATCCTGTTACTTTTATCCACTTGTAACGGTCGAAATGAAGAAAACTCCCCATCCGCGGGTGATATAGCGATGCAACCAGACGCTTTTTTCTCATGACAGCGATCTTTCACTCCCACAAAAATATTTAAAATTTAAAATTTTTCCCAAATACGACAAAAAGTAATTCTTTATAATAGGTTAGATTTCAAAAATTACCAGCGATTAATTTTCGTTTAACCTTTCTTTGCGCTTGGTTTACCAATCGAGGGTTCTTTGGCTCAGCGCTTCTCAGTCCCAAGGTCACGACCCGAAAGTGGGTCGCCATAATATTATTATTCACATTCGCAGAAATTTCATTAATGCTCAGTAGTGCATTGTATTATTTTGTTTTTCAGGCATGAAGAATTATAGCAGTGATTCTCAACGTGGTCCAGGTGGGCCAACCACTGTCTTATAGCAACTAGTTGTTACTATAACTATTGTCATGTGTCATCACAATGCTTACACATCCTGGTGTTGGCCGACAATGTGCTAGAAAAGCTGGCGACCCCTGTTTTTGAAAAAAGTGGTTTGGTAAAGTGGGTCGCTGAAGCTATGCATATTACTTTACGCTTAATATTTTGTGCCGTATCAAAAAAAGCCTGAGAGGCACTGGTTTAGGTTGCACACCATGTTTAAAAAGCTTAAGAGAAGCGTAAGCCATTCGCTCGCACTGAATGGTTACCCTCATTAGCGTTAAATATAACAGCTTCTGTTTGTTTCAGCACACACAAAAAATAAGAGCGCGGCGAAGTACAGAGCAGAGAAGTGCGACTTCCTTAGTCTTTTTCTACAAATCATGTGAGATTAATATCATAGCAAGCACAGTTTGAAAAGAACAGTAAAACCTAAAACGCCAAAAGAGACACAAAAGCCAGAATTTTTAAAACTGATTTCTAATGCGTGCCAGTTTCACATTTCATTTGTAAGCCAAAACAAAATAAGAAATCGGTATGTTTTATGCAAAATATATATGGTTGAAGCAGTGTTGACAATACTGTAAAACAACAAAAGACATTTGCCGTTCATATTGTTAAACAAAGATTTTCAAGGAATCTAGGAGAATTGGTTTTCTTTGAAAATCTATAACACTATTAAATTTTTATTTTTTGGTGTTGGCTCGTTGGGCAGCAACGGCCTGGGATCAAATCAAACTACGTGACATCAACTGATCACGCCATAATCCAGTAGTTCCCCACCTTTATTCTGGACCGATTTTAAAAGTAGAGGCTGTAACTACCTGCACCAAATCAAAATATCAATTTACAACACCAACTCTTAAGTGCAAGAAACATATGACACTACGTAACGAAGTTATTAAGCAAATATTACAGACGTTAGTGTATAAAACCTATTATGAAATGCTGCACATGAATAAAATACCCTACTTACATAAAAAAAACAAGTGTAAAATCTGTCGTTTGAACAGTTTATTGTCAGAGTTGTTATTGCCAATATGCAAGGGATAATGGGCCCTTAAATGTTTCTACGTTTTACGCGTGATTTGGGAAATAATTTATTGAAATCCGGTTAACCATTGCTTTGATAGATATTGACGTACTTAAATTACAGCGGAAACAACCGCATTGGAAGATAAGATACAATTTTTCACAGTCACAATGAGGGAAAAGCAATAAAGAAACCAACAGAAACAAGCATTTGCTTCCTCGTGTTTAAGGAAGTAATCAAACTACGTGCTTTTGCGAGGACTGTAGCACAGTGGGGATATTGCGTCAGAGTTTTCAAACACAGACTTTGTATCTCGGGTGAGCTGACTGGCAAACAGATATCGGATGACTCCAGTCCGAACAATAGGGCAAACCGAGCAAATACCCGAAACAAATACTGTTTACTATTGTTAAAAAACAACGCTATATTTGATTATATTCACCGCTTTCTGATCCAAAGTGTGGTGATTGTTTTTCAGCACTTTTTCGACGTTCTTCGCATCGTTGTACGTAACGAAGCCGAATCCTCTATTGTAGGGACATAAAACAACACGTCTTCGCAGAGATTATCAAAGTCAGGATAAGAAGCAAACCACCAAAGCACAACCATTCCAGAATGCTGAACATTTGGCAACAGCAGCTTTTTAGATCGCTGTTTTAGAGAAGCAAGCGATAAAACTAAAAACAATAACACAATAGATCGCGGTAGAATAAGTTTTTCCCTGTTGAATTTGCACATAGCGATGGTATCAGCGCGACTGACCTAAAGAGCGTTTAACGGAATGTAAAATCCGATTGCCAGACATGTAAAATTAATTGCGAGCTGCTTTTTTAACGCTGATATTAGTCTTCCGGTTTAAAATCGCGAATTCAATCTTCTGTTGCGGCGAACTCGTCGCTGAAATCAATTTCCCGACAAGTTAGAACCAGGAGTGGCTTAAATTGTTGCATCTACATTATTCTTTTTCGTGATGATTAAAGTTGCTGATGTTTTTATCTGACAAGAGTGCTAACTTGGCAGACAATTGCCACATTGTAATTCAAGAATAAATAAGCAATACGCAATATACTAAAGCAGGGGTCTCCAAACTTTTTTGTCAGAGGGCCATTTAAGCTATCACACAACATATCGAAGGCCGGACGTCTTACATAGTGAAATTGTTTCGGGATATGTTACATTCTACCAAATCAATAATTTTTCGTAAATACGTATGATAGTTTTTCATTATTGACTAATTTCTTGGTGGGTCGGACTTGGCCCGCGGGTCATAGTTTGGACTTTGGAGACACCTGCCCTAAAGAATCACAAAAATCAGCAAACAAACGAGCATGTAAATTTAAGCAAACACAAAGTTTAGACATAAGAAAGCTCGTCAACATTTCAAAACACTATGCACTGAAAAACAAGTATCTCTAAACTTCCGCAAACAACTTTGCAAACCACTTTATCTGGAATGTAACGTTTAGCTATTTTTATATCTTTTTTTGATTTTTTGAAAAACTGTATACCACAGATGAAGATTGCGTTATGCTAACGCTGACATCATTCCGCAACGGTTACTGCATTGTATACAAGCAGCCAAGCACATTTTTGTTCGTGGCTGGAACGGCATGAAGTAACACACAAATCCGCACCATTCTTCGAAATCATTTGTGTTTCAAGGTCAAACATGTTCAACCTGACATATTTATGCTACATCAGAATGATTTGCTCAAATGTTGTATGACGTCTGCACTCCCACACGCTACGCAGTAGACTTAAGCATGCATGGCAGTAGTAAGGAGCACACAATTATGAAAAAAACACGAAGATAGATATGCGGCGGTAGTGGAAAAGCATACGCTTGTTGGCGCTAACACAATTACTTTGGTGAAACACAAACTAGTAAGGGCACACGCATGGATGGCGCCATCATGGTTGTTATAATATAGTGCTACAATGACTTCCAACTTCCAAGTAGACCGATTTGTGAAATCCAAGGGGGAGTGCGAGGCTGCGAAGGACCAGGAATCATTTGGGCTGCAGAAATCCCTGAGGTGAAGCAACTTGCATAGTGTAAAGGGAACAGTTTATATCTGTAAGTAAAAGTCTGTTGCTCTGAGTATAAGGTTCAATATGCGCTATGCGGTTATATGGTTTAGGCCAATTTCACTGCGCGTGTGTGTCCGTACAAAGTAGCACCTTGTAAAATACTGGAATGAATACGATACCTCAATTCTTCTTGGGTTGGTACGAGCCTTAAGTGTCCAACGATATGTTGGAACAAGACCCGGATGCAAAAATCTCTCGCAGGTGAAGCAACGTGAAAATTTTTAAAACCTTGGCATTGAATTTTTGCAAAAGCGTGAGAAACCCCGCTTCGCCAAAAATCAATAAAAAGATGAACACCAAATGCCGGGAGGTTCCACGCACCGAAATAAATTTCCAGAAGATATCCTTTCCGCCTGTATTTTCCGCAATAGGGAGCGTTGTGGTTAACGAAGCATAGTAACTTCAAAAAATCTCTGATTGAAAGTCCTTATTGAACTCAAATTTAGTAATAAGCAAACAAGTCATCAAAAGAGAAAACAAGTTACCCACTAACAAAGTTTCATTCATTTGCGTGTCAGACTGATTATGACAATGTTTCTAAACTCCAATCCTGTTCTGGATCCAAACTCCGCTGTAGCAAAACCATCAAGACTTCGGATACCTTTATTGTTGCTCGAAAGCAAGTCTCAAAAATTTTTGATTTGCTCAAAATCCGGTGAAGCTGTCTCAATCGCAAAGCTCAAGCCGCAAACCGCAATCTCAAAGCTTGATAATGATTGCAACGTTTATGGTCCAAAGTTTGCATTTTAGAAAAATTCGCGCAAAATTAACAGGTATCACTTGATATGCAACGCATTTCTAAAATCTACTCGTATCGACGCTATAGTGCGCATGTGCAGTGCAACTCCTAGTTCCTAAGTGCAAGTTCTCGCTTGCCAAGACACGGCGAAACATCGACGCATAAGTAAAGTCAACTCCGCTGCTTGCTTAGCAGCAGGGGTCTGCACGGGCCATTAATTCTCTGGCTTGAACTAGCCAATAAAATTGTGACCCGTCCGAACAGCTGCAACCTTTCAAGTCATGAAGCTGTTTCTTTACCCTTAACCATACAATTCCAAATTCTGTCCACCTGAAGTGGCATGGTATAAGAGCTGACGCATGCTAACAGCCACAGACGAAAGCAAACATCATTTTGCGCATCTTATTCCTCTCATTTTCATTTGGAACGTGTATGAATTAATATTTCGGATTATAACCTAAAATGGCGGATGCCAATATGAAGTTTCAATTGCATCGTTGTTAAATTTTCGCTAAGGATTTAAAAATCAGCGTTTACACAAGTATTTTAAAAACATTGTTGAGTTATATTAGAAGGTGAACCAGCATGGAGTACGATATATGTGAACTTTTATCCCGGCATCAGCAAGCGGGTATCTCACTCAAGCGTTGTCTAATTATACGGCAGGTTATAAACTCCTTAGCTCAGTGCCGAGTAATGCGTCAATTGCTAAAAAACGCATTATTTGATCCAAGTAGTGCTGATCTACTTGGAAGACAAAAAGGCTAACGTCAATAAAACCGACCTTGTATTTGCGTTTCGTGCAGGTACATACAAACGATCAGCAGTGCAGTTTTTTATGTGCTATGCTATCGCAGTAGTGAATGCACTTTCAGCTGCAGCAAGCGCCCGCAAGAACGACTGGTTACAATGACTTTGTAGCTTATAGCAATAGTGGCTCCTTGGCTCCACCAAGCAGACAACCTAGCATAGGTGGCGGAACCTTTTTCAAAGTGGGGGGGCACAAGTGCACGTCAAAAAATTATAGAAAATTTGTCGTTTGAATTGGTAACCGTGACGTCACAAGCATTGAAATATGATGTCATTACATATACACCATATAAAGGTCTAAATTACACTATTTTAGACAAAATTACATCACTATCAAAACGTATCGGTGAACCACCTGAAGTTCAAATAAGCTGTTGCAGGGGCGACCCCTGGTCATCAGCGTCACTCGGGCTTATCATACGATTTATTCTGACTGAATAAAACCGTTCGACGCTTGCGTCACTGAAATTTCCATTTGCTATCATTCTGCCGGTTATTATCGTTGCTCTGTGACGTTACGCAACAATCAATGAGAAATTCTCATGTAAGTTTTCCATGTTGAGTAACCTACGTTACAGAGCAACGCTAACGCCAGTAAGTCCTCCGCTTACTAGGCTAATTCATATTAGCCCGAGTTGGACAATTTATCCTTCGTTTGAAATTATTCTCGAAATGGTAACTGTCCATTGGATTGAACCTCAAATTCATGGTTCTATTCAAGACCATTGCTTCAAAAAACATTCAGTGCGATAGGAATTGTTTTAAAAAATGCTTAACTGCATGGGAAATCTCGGACTCTAATGAACAGCGTTTTTTAAGGTTTTTCAAAGGGTGTCGTGGTGGAGCTTTAGGGTGTTAACACTAATTTCCCTTCTATGTCTGATACTTCATTTTCATAAAAACGCAAGTTTCCCTGAAAATATGCTTAATTATTTGAATACGACATTCACATTTGGCAAGCAAACTAAAGGCAATTTAATAAATATAAAATTTCAATATAGGCCTACATATTCATTCACTCATTTTCGTGTCCACTTCCTTTTGAGAGAGTCGTGGGGGCAGCAGCCCTAGCAGGACCCAAAATACCTCACGATCAACAGCAGTCTCAGATAGTTCTGCTTGCTCCACACCAAGACGGGACCAAGCACGGTCGGAGATATAGTCACGTCACCTGGTCCTTGCACGACCGCTGGGCCGCTTTTCCATGGATGTAGACTGCAGCCCGAAGCAGTCCCGTCGCCACGGGGGCTTTGGTGGGCTTAGCCCCCTAAACAAAGTTCAAAGCTTCCCTAAATTGAAACATAAAACACTATAAATCAGTGGAATTTCGGTTAATTTTATAATGTCAAGCCCTCCCTCACAAACGCAAAGCCCCCCTATTGAAAACTTTCTGGCGACGGTTCTGGCCCTAAGGACGTACTTCGCCATCCTGGAGACATTGCCGAACTAACATAGCTGGGATCTCTCGATTAGGAGAAGCGACTTGACATCCCGGTGTTACGGATTTCAGACCTGTGTTTTTTGTCACTCAGTGTCACATCGAGAACTCTTCGCAAATATCCCACCTCTGCCGTTTGTTGTTTTGACAGTATTCTTTCAGTCGTCACCTATGATTCATGACAACAGGTGAAGATTGAACCAAAGACCGATTTAAAAACTGAAAGCTTTGTGGTCTTTGAAAGCTCCCGTTTCGTCACCACGAAGCAATAAAGCTCACGAAGAACTGCGTTTGCTTTACCAATCCGTGTATCAATCCCTTTGTTCCGACTTTCATCACTTGTGAATACCACCCCAAGATACTTGAACGCCTCCACTTGCAGCAGTGTATTTCCGCACACTTGTAGAATACACTGCCTTGGGCGTCTTGAGAGACACGACACCTAAATCTTTTTAGTGCTGAGTTTCGTTCCTGCTCGGTTGCACGGAGCGGAAAATCGATCAAATGCGTGCTGAAGACCCTGTTGAGAAGATCCACGCATGCAGCACCAATTTGTCCGCAAAAAGCAAACGGTTTATCCTGCAGTTCCCAACAGTGACACCCTCTTCGACCCTCTTTAAACATCCCGTCTGAAAAACTTTGGTCAATTCTGACCAGGGATGTGGAAGCGGCTATTTCGTCAACCGCTTCCGCTTCCACATCTATCGCTTCCGCCTCCACCAGCAAAAAACGACAAAACGACCGTTGACCGTAGCACACTAGGCCTTCTATGAAGAACGCCATGGATGCTAGTCAAAGGAAGGTCGGCTCCTGTGATCATAGCGGGACCCTTGAACCACCCAGATTTTTTGAAAACTACACAGGTTTAGCGTCACTTATCACTGCTAGATATTCCTCATACTTACGTATTTTTCCCATGTTAACAGGATGCAAGCAAGTACAGCGGCTATGGAAAAGAGATCCTCCCCCCCCCTTCAAATGAAAAAGTTAATAACTTACAAGTCGCAGTATTATCTAATGAAATTCGGTGTCCGTTTCTTCATTTTCGTTTGTTAAACAATCCGTTATTTAATTTAATACTTATGTGCTTTTGATGCCATATGGCTACAAACAGAGCCGTATCAGCCGCACTCCATACTCCCCAATAGGGGGGCCCACGCTGCCACAGGGGCCCAAAGTTCAGTACTAGAGGGAAGTGCAGAAAACGAACTATTGCGGGCTTGGAATGTCATTCCTGAAAATTTTTCGTGCATAAAAAATTTGCAACAGCATTCCTCTCCTTGTTTTCATCTACACATGCTTGTGAATCTTTGTTCTTAGTTATGAACTTTATTAAGTCTCGTAATAGGAGTAGCCTGACCGATGAAACTAGTAGTTCGTGTATATCTCTGAAGGTCACAAAATATAAACCCAATGTGAAATCTCTGTCAGCGGTAATGCAGCAGAAGTCTCACTGATATAGCACAAGAAAAGTAATCAAAGCTTTTTGTCGCACTGATATTTCCTTTGAATAGTAACTTCAGTCTTGTTTAAAAAGTTTATTGTGCATGTTTTGTTTTGAAAGAGGCAAAGCATTGTTTTTGTTTGGGCGTTGTTTTCAAGGAGAATAAATGTAAATTTGGTTATATTGTGTTTTCACTGTTTGGGTGTATTTGTACCATTTCTTTAAGGCTCTTCACATACACCTTTAAGGATGTCAAGCATGGGTGCAATTTGGTGTGGGACGCGGCGGACGTGTCCCCCCACTTTTTCCGACGGGGGACATAAAATGCCATGACCCCCACTTTTTTCTCTTTAGGTTTTGTATTTGGAGAGGTTTCAAAAATAAAAGTAATGTTTGTCACGTTTTGTGTGAAGAGCTTTTCATATTAGATGGTAGGCCACGCATAGCCAAGTTGATGTTGAAACAGAGTTTGGTGTGGTATCACTGATCTGTTAGTTTATAAATTTTAGCTTCGATAAAATAATTTTTAGCATTTTTCAAGTTTCTAGAGACCGTGAAAGATGTTTAACTGCTTCTGTCCGACATTTT
>JGI24158J21664_10007896_pt1 | contig 14143 bp, 1 predicted proteins | sample Ectturendosymbi3_FD_21664 | JGI IMG/M metagenome (IMG submission 21664) | reverse complement strand
AAGTACAAGCTTGAATCATTGCAAGGAGATGGGAGCAGAACCAGGCAGGCGATCCCTCAAAATGCCCGCTGAAAAGCTAGGGCCTGTAATTGTTACATCACAGCTTATGTCACATGTCCCAGACAGCCGTAATCAAATTCAGGGTTGCATAACACCCTTCATTTCCCGACTCGTTATAGCGTTTGAAGGTTTCCTGAGCAGGCTTCGCAACCATCATCATAGACTTATGTGAAGGCGTTTCGTAGTAAGTGGCGAAAAACATTATGCCGTGCTAAAGTTTCTGCATTGCCCTGATTTTACTTACATACGGCAATGATTGGTTTTTAGTTTTTCTGATTCGCGAACGATTATAATTCGTTTAGTTTTCCCCTGGCTTGTTTACGGCATTATAACCAGCGATTAAATCCAAAGCTTCCCGAAATCCTTGCAACTTGTCTACATCGTTCAGCTGGTTCGCCCTAGCTTCATCTCACTTTGCTAAATAGTTAGGTTAGATCTTGTAGGAATCGTTGACTCGAAAAGTCAACGTCCCATACCCTGACTTTGATATTGACCACGCTTCGGGCTGATGGTCTGCCTTCCCTTACCCCACCTGATATGCCTGTGACCATCATTGCGCGAATTGCTTTTCAGGGCTCAGTTTTGCTGAACGAAGGCAGATGCGTCAAGTACGTCACCGCACTTTTCATCATGTACCTCGTGTTCAAGTCGCCGCACGTCGTCGTTGACATTTTAACCCAGCTCAACGTAACTGTGGCGTACGAACCACGCCTGGCTCCGAATGCCACTGCGGAAGCAGCGCTGGTCGCGGAACCGCGGTTTTATTATCAGACTGGCCTTTCCTGGATGATGTTTTCTTTTTCATCGATTTTCCCCATTATCACGTTTATGTATTTTCATGATCACTGGCGCAGACTGAAGAAGTTTATTACGTGCGGAACAGCCACGGTGTCCATTGCCAATAGCGGTAAGTTGCATCTCTGTCGTAAGTCCGAATTTTTTTAGCAAAACGTTCAAAATAATTGCTAAACGTGTTTATTACAGCATTGGCAGTCACAGTGCACAAGTAGTACTACTGTATTTACAAAAATTACAACACAAATTTTTCAATTACAACTTAATTTAAACAGTTCTTGTTCATCAGTAAAAGCACTGGATTCTTACTCGTCATCTGTAGATTCTACGGTCATTAGTGCTCGCTCCATCACTCTCCGTCTGTTCTTTGCTTTTATCCTATTCAATCACAAATCTCATAAGCAACCTCAAGCGCGCCCGCTGCTCTGGACCCAGTCTCGTTGTCATGGGGAGCTCATCCCCCCCAAACAAAGCTCCAAGACCCCGAGCGGAGGAACCAGCTTCCGTACGCCTCTTTCACCCAAAATTGAAATATGAAACATAAATCAGTGGTTTTCGTCAATTTGCAGAATGTCACCCCCTGCCCAAACGTAAAGCCCCTCTATTGAAGACTTTCTGGCGATGATTCTGTCTGGACCGCTTATTGAAACATAATTATGAGAGCATTCAGAGTGACATCAAGCAGCCAGTTTCGTTGCTTAGTTTTAACACGACACAGAGTTGAAAACCCTCGCTCTGGTCATGTTGTGGCAAGTGGAACGGACAGCGCAATGCAGCAATATTGGTTGTCTTGTCAAGCATGGGCTCTGCTTGACATCAGAAACAATGCTATTACCCATACGTTCCGAAATGAGCAAAATAAACTCGGTTACTACCACAGAACTGGTATGGCGGAGGTCGCGAAGCCGATCATTATGGCCAATGCGGTCTACGAAGGTTGCAAGGAAGCTATTTTTCGATTCGCTATCTTTTCTTTCAAAACCCAGTAAATCAGATGTACGCGCTCAGCTACCGTATTTACTTTATCTGAAATGCGATCCTGATGAATAACATGAAATAGGAAATGCATTTAGTTTTTTCCAGGTTATTGGCTTTTTGGTGTTAATCAGAGCTGAGATGATAATCCAAGCGGTTTGGGCGTGGAGGCCTGGCAGGCGCCGAAGTGTAAATATTACCATTCTTTCCTTGGCCGTTGGTAACTGCTGGATGCTTAGAGCAGAGGTTCCCAACCTGGGGTAGATGTACCCCTAGGGGTACATTTGCCTATCCGAAGGGGTACAATTAAGGTTAGCAATAGAAGAGAAATATGTGTATTTACATATCTTTTATTTCCAAATATTTATACATATATCAGTGAATATTATTTTCAAAACCTGTTGTATGCTTATTGTTCAAATATATCGATGATAATCATGATAAAATATTTTGTCATAAGAAATTTTAGGGGTACATGTTCATCTTTCAAAATACTGAAGGGGTACATGCTTATATTTTGAAATGCTGAAGGGGTACATGCTCATCTGTCGGAATGCTGAAGGGGTACATGATAAGAGAAAGGTTGGGAACCCCTGGCTTAGAGCATAGCAAACATATGATGCCTTCGTCAGCATGCAGAGTGAACACATTCATTGGTAGGAATTCATCAAAATGCTTCAGCCTAATCCTTGATTGAAAGTCTTATTGTTAGATGCTGCTGACTGACCGTTAGCTGAAACTGAGGATGCTTTTGAGATTCTAACAGTTAAATGCTGTACTTCGTACATAACAGAATCGAAAGAATCTGTGCAGTCACTGCTGCTGGCGTTTGTACTTTCTCGCTAGCTAACGGCAAGAAATTTTTGTTTAGGCTTACTACAAAAATACTGCTTTATTTTTGGATGGCTAGCTTTACGTTTTTGCTGTGACATTATCTTCTAAAAATACCCACACAAGAAAGTAAATGTATAAAATCTGGAGAAGGCTTGACTTGCTAAAAACATTTGAAAATTGACACCGTGGAAAAGACTTGGCTGACCAAAAATGCCATACTCAGTGGCACAGTGTTGCCAACCTTGCGGTTTTCCCGCGAATTTGGGCTTGTTTTTTATGGGGTTGCGGGTTTCTTGTTTTTGGGCTGTTTTAATTGAAAGTTGCTTGTTTTTTGGGCTTGTTTTTCGCAGATTTCTCTTTTGTGGATTGCTTTTTGTGAAATTTTATGGCACTTTTGCTGTTTCAATGTACTGCTAAAGGCATATTGGGCGTGTTTTCATGAAAATTTGCTCATTTGCCTTCCTGCTTTTTATTTAATTTTCTTGCTGATTTTTCGTTTTGTTGAATTTTCTTGCCAACGCATGTTCAGCTTCTTTTTCGATTGCATTACCGATTTTTGGCTTATTTTTCAAATTTACTTGTTTTTGCAAAATAACCTGGCATCACTGCAGTGGCATTCAAACATAAATTATTACGTAACATAGTTGTTTATCTCCTAAATGCTGTCAAATTATTAATTGTTGCGTTGCATGGGATTTCAGAGATGATTATGATGAATAGATGAAGCTACTGTCTGTACTGCACTTATTTGGTGTGAGGCGAATCGGTTTAGGTCGTAAATTGAAGCAACAAAGCGACGTTAATTGAAGCATTCAATTCAGCTAAAACTTTTCATGGTTGTCCAGATTTAATGTCAAAGTACCCATTTTAATGGGTCCACACAGGAAATTTGTGGGTCCGTTTTGAACTCATAAAACGCCTTAAAAAAACCTGCGCACGGGCACAGTGCACTTAAATTTCCCGGATGTACATGGCTTTCTTGTTTTTGAGTGGTGGACGTGTGTGAAACATGATCCGCGAGTCGGATTGGTCAACAGGCAGGAGAATATGTTCGTAGGAGGCGAGAATTGATATCAACCAATCGAATGATCCATTTGCAATAAAGCGCAAGCGAACATATGTGACGCGTGAAGTAGAGACGTTTCAAGTTTTTGAAATATTTTGTAATTTTGACGTTCGGTAGTTTTCAACATGCAGTGCGTGACAACCACAGTACCCATGTTTATTGTACAAGCAAATGTCAAATGGTAACGCGATGACGGCATTTGGCCGATGTACAAAACCAACTCGATGAACACGCCATCCTGTCATGTCTGTTCGGCCACTGCGCTTGAGGTAAACTGAGCCTTGTTGTCTGCGCTGCTGGTTCACTTTTCACCCAGGTGAAATTACGGTCTTTGACGTGATGTTTTTTAATTTTCAAGAAAAAAAGTTGTTGTGCAAACATCACTTCAAAAATCTAAGCTAAATAAACGGTGTTAGTTTATCCGTAAAACAAAGGGAATATAGCACAGCGAACAGAATGTTTGAGTCGGAAATAAATGAGCAAAGAAATGCTACATTCAAGCAGTAAACGCTGGTCCCGACCGGTTTCCCAACAGCATTATTGTCGTGTCTTGTTACGAGAAGCTTCTACCAGTTTGGTTGTGCAAGGCACGAAGTTGCAGTTGGAAGCACTGAACGTCAAAACTGCAGTTGTGGAATATGAAACCGAGTGACCCTCCGACTTGTCTGGATAACGTAGCAGCAGACTTCTGACGACTGTTTGTGGCGAAGCTTTTGAATGTTTTTTTTTGTCAGCTCATTGGTGAACATTGAAACTTTCTTATGACGTTGTGAGTGGCGGATGTCTATGCTTCATTATTGGGGTTGGCAGAAAAACTCAACTAAACACGGAGAAATCGTGCAATGCTACTTTTTGCGATCGCAAACGCGCTTTCGTCTTTGCCGACACGCTCTCCAACCTTGATTGATTTAAAATAATATACAAAGCTTTCGCATGTCAAGTGACTTGGTGAGTGGTTGCTGGTCTGATCGGTGTTGTTACAGCGATTGCGCCAACAATTATCGTCAGCATGATTTCTCCTCTTGTGTTCTTCAGTTTCTCGAGCACGCTTGATAGCGTATTGTTGGACAATCCGCGTTCAGGTTCCTAGTACGCGAATATCAGCAGCAGCGGCGCTCTGTCCTCTCATGATATGTGTAGACTTGTCGACAGCGTCTTTTTATCTCGACACAGAGTTTTTCGTCCGGCATGACGAGAATTTTTTCTGCCTGTTCCTTTAAAATTTAGATCGGGAATTTTGACTGTGATGTATGTGCCGTTAATAAAAGTTACATGGCAACCTTAGGTTTATTCCATTAAAGTCGATTGCGAAATACCTTCCGTATGCTCAACGCTTTATTACATACTGTTGCGATGCAGCTCGCGGCCACGGCAATGCTACTCTACGTCAAATGAGACAAAAGAATAGAAGACAAAAGCAGCTGAGAACAGCAAATGACGGCAAAACAAAAACAAGGTAGGAGGCGAAGCCAATTTATGTCTATTGTATCCGCTCGGGTGTGACCTGAAGTAAAAACTGGCGCCCGGCGTTCGCAACCGCCTGTTGTAGGTTTGTGGCTCGCTTTGTCCTACTGCAGCGTTCGAACTGTTCCTACATGATTGTTTGCAACTTGCTTGTTGCTGACCAGAAAAATCTGTTGCACATGTCTTTAGTAGCGCCAAAAGAAACCTTAGTCGTTGATATATATACATATGCGTCGGTTGTAATAAGTGCTTTTGCGTCACATGCGTTTGCGTACACCAAATGCTGTTGAAATTCGCTGTTTACAAGAATATTCTTGAGCTTTTCTTTTTGCTACTCATGTTGTTATTTCGTAGCATTTGCCACCAGGTTTCAAATCAAACAGATAAATTAGCTCTTCTGGCGATTATTTTATTAGTAGCCGAAGTTTCGCCCACCTATCCAAGCGGGCTTCCTCAGGGCAATGTTTTTTAACCACATATAACATGCAACTTACTAATAACAAGAAACAATGAGCAGTATGACGTGTAAATACAAAAAAAAACGTAAAACTGACCATCACGTTATAGGAATGGGTGACAGCATGTCACAGAAAAAACGTAGAAGGGTATCATGAAAAACACTGGGAGATGATGAAATAAAGCAACCCAATAAATAGAGTAAAACCTACATAGAAATGCGCAAAAACGGTTATATAGCCTGAAAGTATGGGTTAAAATAGAGAGCAAATAAATTGTAAAACTTGCGCGGTGAGAGTTGGCAAATTTACAAGCACAAAGACGGTCAAAAAAAAATACAAGCTCAAGGAAGTCCGGTAACTGATAAGCTTCGCTCATATTTTAAAACATTGTAATAGATAGCCGGAAAGTTTGCGCTTTATCATTCACAGTGTTAGTTTTTAAATTAATATACAAAGATTCTAAAAAAATGCGTTAATGATAACTATTTACGTGATGTAGAACATGGGCGTACTCCCAATTGAAAGCATGGCCACTTTGTCGGCTACTAAAAAAATAATCACTAGAAGAGCTAATTTATCTGTTTGATTCTTGAGCTTTTGTGGAAGTTGTTTTTTATTCTCGTACGGTTCTCTAAATACTGCTTCTGCCCTCTACAGAAAACATAAACGTTCAAGCAGAAGTAAAAATCCTGTTACGCGAGACAAGAAAACTCCATCCAGTGTGTCATCGCATATTACCAGCGAGAAAGTTGCCGTTAGTAGGCACGGAAAGGAGGGTGAAGTTCTCTTTCGCATCCCGGTCCTCTATGCTGCCACTGACGGTCTTCACCTGGTGGCATCGGAAAAAGCACTGGGGCAAAATAAAATGGGCAATGTGAAGAAGTGAGTGGTCCGTCGCTAGTGATATATTAATGTTTTGAAATCAACAAATTAGCAGCACTCGTAAAAATAAGGCCTCGAAATTAATACCAGCAGTTACACTAGTGTCCGCCTTCTGCTGGATTTACTTTTGTTAATGCATTTAATTGAACATCGATCGTGCACGTCGCAAAGAACATTCCGGCGGCATCTGTTAGCGATCTTTATACTGCGCAAACGTCAGTGTTGGTCGCACTCGCTCTTCGAATGCAAAAGTTGCGATGAGGTCTGTGGCCAGATAGAGCGCTTCATTGGCATAATTGGTTATTTTTAATCTTTAGCAATTAACCAGTTGTGTAGAAGTCGTTCAAATGTTAATTGTTATGCTACAGATGGAAGAGTTCGTCTGGTGATGGTTCGATCTTGAACATCAATGGCAAGACGGACAGGACTGAAGCGCCACTTACTGGTGTAGTTTCATCAGAAAGTGCAGCCAAACGCAATGAACTCGTGGTGAGGGACGGCGATGAGCCGAGGCCGTCGTCTGTCGTCGACAAGCGCGTCGACGTAACTGGCTCAAGAGACGGCCTGAACATTGAGGAGGACATAATCTACATGAATTCCGATTATGACATCGACGAAGACACAGAATCGGAATTAAACGAATCGGCCAACAGCAGGACGCTGATCTGGCCATACCGCGCCGCCCACTCCGCTCTTCCCGAACCGCATTCAACTGGCAAAGTGTTCAGCCGCTCGGCGCCGGTGTCTGCGTGGGATGTGACAAGTAACCCGCAAAGTGCCAAAGACAAATCCTCCCCAAGCAGCCTTCGCGAAGCGGGCGATCTCCTGGGTCTAATTTATAAGGACGGAGGAGGCCCATCCCACGTGAACGACTTCGACGAATGCAGCGCCGTTACTCACCCCCACACTCCGACCCCTCCCCCGGATGAAGAACCGCAGATTCTTTCGCACTCATCGACAATGAACGATTCGAAAGATTCAGACAGCGACGAAACGATTGTCAACAAAAGCGAATTAAAACGCGTCAGTATGGGATCTTTCCCGAGCAAGAACGTCACGACTCTTGCGAGACAGATGAGACCTCAGTCATTTGCCTTCGGGGGAGGAGACCGCAGCTTGCTGGCGGACCCATCCGGTGTTGGAGTATCAAACAGAGGTTACGAAAGTCCCTCTGACGTTGCGAGAAACAAACCGAGCATTGGTCTGAACGGTACCGGCCACAATAATAAGGTTTACCCGAACAAAAAGCTCGTCGACAAAGGTATCGGCGCGAAACCGCTCGACAGTTCAAGCGATTCGTTGTCATATGAAGTGGGCCACGACGACGCTTTCGCTTGGTGCGACAGCTGGCCGCCGAAAGGTGACGAGAAGTCCGACGTGAGGAAAACAAGGCAGGGAAAAGTTGCAAGTCACGCTGCGTCCTCTTCGCAACGCGCTCGTTCCGTTGCATTTGGCAGATCGTTGCTGGGGAGGTAGCGGTCTCAGAGAGATCTCTGAAAAAGCCGTTGCACTTGAACAGTTCGCACGTTTACACTTTCCAAGCTGTGCCTTTCTTCACCGCCTGCCTATACGCGATCGCAACTTTGCCTGTGTTGGCGCTGGTTTTCAAATTATATTTTTGCACTTTTCTTACCTGTACTCGGTACACATTTTTCACTGCGAACGAAACTCTTGGATGTGAAATATTTTGTTGAAGAGCACAAAGGTTGTTGCTGTTTCTCAATTAATCATTGATCGATAAGAATGACGGCACAAGAATTTGTAGATTACAGTACACTAGGATACGTTGCTCCGCTGACATACTGCATCCCTTTTTTAAAGCATTGCTTCCATCTCTGCAATTGAGAAATGTCAATTTTGCGGCATGTTTGCATGTAGGTACTCGTTTATTCCTAATTATGTACTAGCCCTTCGCTGTGTTGAACTTTTCTGTTGCTGACCTAAATATATTGGGTGCTTCAAACATCACTATGCGCATTTCTAAAACTGTTCGCCATTTTCTTCAAAGCCATTCGCGAGAACAAGGTTAGCTCCTGGTTGTTTCAATTTACCGCTGCTTTTGCACGCTTTGCAACTGTGTCCATACAAACTACCTTGTCCCTCCCAGATCCTGTGCGGTTGAACAGTTTGCCCGCGATTCCGAAAGTCTGCTTCACCTGGTTGAAGTCATCAGTGATCTTAATAATTTTCGCAGCGTGTTACAAAGACCCAATCGCGGTATATTTTCTTTGCCATTCGGTATTGTGGAAAACGGTTTACTGCCGCGTTTATCAAGTGAAAATGAAATGAGTTCGGCTTAAAAACGGGAAAGAAAAGCTGATTTGTTTTTGTTCAGTAGTGTTTTCTTGTGCCTACTCCGTGTTTTTAGATGCTGAAACGCGCACTAAAAACGTCGTATGTAAAATAAGTACACGAGGCACTGCAATTTTACGTTCCACTCGTTTAGGCACAATTTTATGTTGATCTCTATTATCTGAACAAAGTTAATGGAACATTGCTGCCTGATTGCCGCGTGCAGGACTGCGGTGCTGGTGCTATCTGATAGTGAAATGCGTCGATGATGCCAGTATCAACAATTGCGTCAGTGTAGTCAGTTAGACTTCAAATCCTGGTTTGCACCATGTAGTTTTCGCGTTTTTTACGTCAATGTTTCTTTGTTAAGGTTATGAATACACAAATTTTTTAAGGGTAAAAAAGGTGGTTACAAAATTCTGAACATGTTTATAATTTTATCCAGTTATTGTTGTGTTTAACAACTTTCGTTTTGCTTTTTGCCTTTCAGTATTTTTTGATTAAGCCTCAAAGTTTACGTTAAGTGACGAAAGAATTTCTAATCTTGACATCGGCGTCGACTAATGTGGGAAGTAACTTGACATACTAAGTACAGCGTCTTAAAGAGCATGCTGATTTTCAAGGCAAATATTACTGTTTCATGATCCGGAAGCTGGTTGGTATTACATGGCAAAAAACGCCTTAATTCGCGGTCTTAGTATTTTTTGTTTGTAATGCTCTTTATCTTGCACAACTGCCTTCAAGATTTTCAGGTTCATTGTACGGTTTAAGCCATTTGGCCGAATTAGCTCAGGCCAAGTTGTTGGGTTTGTTTAGTTGTCTGCGCTGCGTCTTGTTTAATAAACTGCACGAAATCTCATCTCTGGCTGTTTGTTTGTGTAAAAATTTGAAGAGCCGTTTGCTGCCACAAGTTTACTGGTCTGAAGTTGACAATTAAGTTACAGTATGATGGCTGCATGGTGGAAGTTTAGTTGTACAGTGCCAACAATTAAGTGTGACCTGATAGCTCAGTGGTTCTTAACCTTTTCTTTACCACGCCTCCCTTAAGTACTTGTCCTTTGTTTCAAGCTCCTGGCTATAAAAATGTTGTAAAAGTATTGATTAGTAAATTTCTCGATAAAGTTTTTGATGTTGTACAAAGTTTAAGGACTCGATCCCCCCACAAAATTTGTTGACGCACCCCGGTTACGAACCACTGTGATAGGTTTTACCACCATTAGACCGGTTGCGATCCAGTAATTCTCCCCACAACCGTGTGGATCATCCAGCAAAGCCCCATGCTTGCGCCAACATACTTGCCTGCCTTCGTCACACCATCCGAAATCGGCTCAAACATGGCCTCTCAATCCAAACAGCCCACAACGGTTTGAATATTTTTAACGAAGCTGTAGATGTTAGCCGTAGAATGTCAACGTAGAATCAGTGGCTTAGCAAGAGGAGCTCCGGACGACGCCTTTTGAAGGGCGGCAATTGTTAGGTAAAAGTTAATTTTTTTAAGTTTCAACTCCACTTTTTGTGCTTAGAAGCCCTGAATTCGTAGCCTAAAATATTTGGAAACGTGGTTGTGGAGTAAGCAAACTGATAAAATGTTTACTCGAAAATCTGGGCCAAATCCAGGGTGCTAAACTGCTCTGTGCTTGTCTTCAAATCAGCAATTTTGAACATACTTGGGGAGCAATTTTCCCCACCCCAGTCATGACATTCGGCCGCAGGCTAGCAAGCATTGCTGATGCGGTAGTTCGAGCTCACTTAAATACCCGCACTCAGTCAAAGTCTGATACAAGGTAGTTAGTCAAAGCTGTCTTAATCCTGTTTTCATTGTTCGATCGTTAGCAACGTCTTGATGGCCATAGGCGTAACCAAGGGGGCCAAACGGGCCATGCCCCCCCAAATTTTTAGAAAATATAGTCATTTTGTGCTTTGAGAGGCGTTTTCCGAAACAAAATAGTGTTATTCGCCTAAAATCAGACATCTTGCCCCCAAAAATGTGTGGGCTGGCCACGCCACTACTTATGGCGCGCCATTACATCAACTGTCACCCATCGGCATTGACGACGAATATTTCTTTACACGTCTCATGCTATTTTTTAATGTTCAGTGGGAGATTTCATAGAACGAGTGCCACGAAGTATAGCCTTGTCCTTAGCTGGGTTTATCAATATCAAATTTTGGTGGGTGGAGTGAAGAACTATGCAAAGGTAAAGTTCTCAGTTTCAACAGAACTGATGTTTTTCTGTATGAAGTATCGGAATATGGAGTTCTTGAAGAGAGATCAGGCCCATGGGTGTCCGCAGAAATTTTCCAGTGGGGGGCAAGGTTGACATTTTGCTTATCCTTATCAGGTAGTTGACGATGCAACGCAAATGGACGTGCACAAAACGCTTCGCCCTTTCTACACCACAAAGAAAATGCCCCATGTTACGACAACAGTTGCATACAGTGCTTTCCTTCTAAGAAAATTTTACACTAACTAAATGTATGTTTTAGTGAGCATGGATATTTTAAGACTGAGTTAGCAAAGTTCTAAGTGAATTGCAAAGTTTATGAGTTGTTAGAATAAGTATAAATTTTTATGAAAACACGAACAAAGTACATATTTAATTGAAATAGCCTCTCTTGTTTTGCCAATATTTGGGAATGTTGCAAGTGCGCGGGATGAGATTTCTCTGCGCAAGTGGTCTAGTGGTACAGCGCAGTTGCGCACTTTAGAGGGAGCATTAATTGCAAAAAATGCGCTTTGTTGGNAGCAATACTAGTTTTTCACTCATATTTCTTTACACATAGTATAAAACAGGCGCGGGTNAACTTGTTCAACGGAAGAGTCATTTCAGAAAACCAAAGACATCACCGAGCCGCAAAACCAGTTTGTGGTGTCAATACAAATATGNTAAATAATGCAAGTTCTACATGAAATGATGTACAGTAATTGTCAATCTNAAGTTTTTATTTGATTTTGCGGTCTCCGAAAATCTGGACAATACGTTGTTTAAAGCTGTGCGAAGTAATTCTCCCAAGTGTTCATTTTTAGGGTTGCATGATGGTTTGATTTTACGAACTTCGTTACAGAGAAAAAGAAGTGACAGCAATATGTGGTGCTATATGTGCACTGGTCCTTTAAATTGTGGGTATTTTCTGGAACCTGTGGCCAGAAATTAACTGTAGAATGGCACTGACTAAAGATTTTTTGCAGCCAGTCAGTTTCGTTTCTACTGCGCAGACAAGTTTGTGACAAACGATTGGCGAACTGGACAGCCATCACTGACTACATTAACGATGAATGGATTTAGAAGGAACGCAAAGCATGGTTTTAACTCTTGGAAATGGTAAAATCTGGCTTGGAACTCCTCCAGTAGCGTTACAATTTGTTTTTGTACTCTTCCACTTTGTGGTCCTGCAATTTCTCTTCGAGAAAAGCATTCGTTCTCATTCTTACATTGGGAAAATGACAGAATGCTTTTGACAATGCGTCTTTGAAAAAATTGAATTTTCGTCTGGGAACTTAAGTAGCCTAACTTGAGCTTTAGGTTCACTATCTTTGTTATCAAATCGTGTAGACTCTATGGTAACTAACTTTACGGCNGGTGCGGATCCAGCNTAAAACTTGCGAAAGTAGCTTTATTCACCATAATTTTGTACAATCCGGAAAACANCATTTGCGATATAAGGCCATTTAGCCGTCCACTGTTTTGTCACAGCAGTGTTGTGAAGTACACTTCATCTCTCTTACAATAGCGAANCCGGTGTNGAGCNAAATTTCTGACCTCTGCGAAGTTTCTGACTTGTTATTGTTTTTCAGTTATTTTGCTTCTGAAAATAAAGAAATAAAGTCTGGCAATTCTTTTTTGATATGTGTTGTGTAAATTAAAACATTTTGGTTAGATGTCAGGTACCCCCAACAAGTTATTGCACGGAAATAACTTCAACCATTGAAAATTTTCGGACTTAGTCGTTGACCTCATTATTTTTCTATTTCTCACCCTAAGCCAAACCTTAACCCGACACACTTACCTAAAGACGAATGCCCAAGCCCTAATAATCAGTTTTATGAGCGTATTTGGTATGTACAATATTACACTGTGCATTCGTACATGGTGTGAAGTCAGCAATTTCGCTTGACACCGGTATGAGACTTGACAAGGAAATATTACTGAAATCGTCCCACCTAAGTTCACTGACTGGAACCGACCCTGCCTTACGAGTTTGCGCAAACACATCGATAAATTAAACAAACGTTAAATGTGAGGTAACAGCTCTCTGTCAAGTTGAGATTGCTATTTATATAGAATAGCCACACAAAATGTGTCGGTGAGTCGCAGTTCGCCCACCATTGGTTTAAAGCTACGTGGCTAGCCGCTATATTAGCAGTCGCTCATTCGTTGTATCGCTGCATCACTTGCCAAGGTGTCTGCATTCAACAGTTTCATGAGGCAAAGCGAAGCGGCTGCCACTGTAACTTGAAGCTAACCTTTGAAGATATCTTGCCATGTTATTGTGACGCAACAAAGGCTAATAGTAGAACAAATATCCCTGCCGAAATTCGCAACCTGCATTTGCAGCCAAAGGAGCGGTTAAGTGAACTGCAATTTCATGACTGCATTACACCAGAACAGTGAACTGACTCTCGTGCAGTATGAATGTCATATCGGCAAACAATCTATCATTGCAAGAATTAACCCAACTAATCGGAAGTAAACTGCTGTTTTCTGGAAATTTTTGCTTCTTTGTCTCAATTTCCAGGGAGGTGCAAATACCCGTTTTGCCCCCTTTCCTGCGGACGCCCATGACTCAGGCCCGCAACCAAGGCTGGGCAACCGGACAATCAAACATAATGGTTGTTAGGTACAAGTTAGTCATTTTGTCCCCAGAAAAGATCTGCTTGTTGCGGCCCTGAGATAGATCGTGCAGTTGTTGTGTTTGCGTGAGAAATTCAGAGCTTAAGTTGAGCAAACGATATATTAATAGAAGAACGGTAGCCAAAACCAAGAGCGTACGCAAGGGGGGGTTGGGGTTAAAACCTCCCTTGAGCTTGATATTTCACCAATACTTTATTACCTGAGCAAAGGAGATTAATTGTTTTCGCATACTTTTTGGTTGTTAATTTGTCGACTTAATGCAAGTACTACGGAATGATGTTGTATGCAAATTTCAAGGAACATGATAAATGGGCCAAAAAGTAATATATAGCTCTCAGATGACAAAGACATTCAGAGACAACTGCGTTATCAATATTGTGGAGCAAACAAGCTGCGAGCCTCTTTTTCCCGCTGTTCAAATGCAGTTAAAAACGTACTTTTTCGTTCCTTTTGTACGCCCATGT
>JGI24158J21664_10007895_pt1 | contig 14143 bp, 5 predicted proteins | sample Ectturendosymbi3_FD_21664 | JGI IMG/M metagenome (IMG submission 21664) | reverse complement strand
CACTGCCTGGGTTGCCATCTCCAAACATGGCATCATTGGACCATTCTGGTTCGAGGACGACAACGAGCGGTCTGTGACAATCAACACCGAGCGATATTTCCAGGCGCTTGGCAAGTTCTGGACAGCACTTGGTCGACGGAGATGGGTCGTCAGGGTCCTCCAGTGGTTCCAGCAGGATGGTGCCACCCCCCACTCCTAAAACGAATCATTGGCAAGGCTACAGCAGCATTTCCCTGACCGACTGATCAGCCGCATGTGTGACCCGCAGTGGTCGCCGCATTCACCGGACTTGAACCCCCCAGATTTTTATCTGTGGGATGCCTTAAAGACAGGGTGTATGGCAACAACCCCCAGACTATCCCTGACCTGAAGGCAGCAGTCACAACAGCAATATGAGCGATCCCAATGGAGGAATGCGGGAGGGTTATCGAGAACTTTGACCGCCAGATCCAAATGCGCCTGCAGCTCCGGGGAGCTCATTTGAAGCACATTTTTGAGCGTCAGTGAAACAAAGAGATTTTGTAGTACAGATTTGAAACTTTGGATATGTCTGCTGCACACTTTGACCTAATGCAGCTGAAGTTTTGTGTCAATCTAAATGAAATTTTGGACGTTATTCGATTTTTGGTGATGACCTTTTTTTGTGTCACCCTGTATATCAGTTTTTTAAGGAAAATGTTAGGTACCCGGTACGGATGTGTAGGGACACGATTTTCTCTGATTTTAGGGACCTAACCATCATTTTATCTGATTCTAGGGACCCAATGTGAAATTCTAGGGACCCGATTCGGGTCCCTAAAACGCCTTTAGAAAAAACCTGTATATATATTTTTTTTTTTTTGATTTTTGGTGAAGACCACTTAGCGTCAGGCCGAAGCCTGAAATTTACCACCTGCCGGGGCGATTGAGGTGAACGCTCTTGCCTAAGGATCGCTACGGCAATTTTGTGGATCGAACACACAACCTTCCAATTGGCAGACACTTAATCACTGAGCCATTGCCGCCCCTCGCTAAATATTTTTGATTTTGTTCAATGCAAATATTTTTGAATTTTGCTTGTAACTTTTTTCTAATAATCGGTCTTCTGGCATGGGTATGATTATTTACTCGTGCATCACGCTTACTGCACGAAGTCGCGAACACGATCATATTGGCGTGCTAAAGCTAGTCCTGCTGTGGTTGCTGTTTAGTGTGTAGATGCGGTTCAAGTGATTGTCATTTGTTTCAAGCACCCCTGACTTTACAAAAGCTCTACAAACAAACGTATTTATTGGTAAATTAATTGATCTAACTTTCCATTTGTGGGGCGCGCAAGGGTTCGCGCCCCCATGGAAATTTTTGACGCCCCCTGAGGTGGCGCGCCGTCTCGGTGAATCAGTGGTAAATAGTATCAAAATACTCCCGTAACTTCTTGTGCCGTCTAGAGGTAGCCCTGCTGACCGTGACCCTTTGTTTCATCATCTTTTATGTTTCATCATAAAGATAACGTAAGGTGGAAACGCTCTTTTCTTCCAATGGCTACCATCGTTGTGTTACATCACCAACACATGAAAGTGGCAAGGCCAAGCTATTTGCACCACATGCTATGCGTGTTCCTTCAGAAAAGGTTTTATGGTTTTAATCAGTCTAAATCAGAAAATGTGTTTTAATCAGTTTATTTGCACAACGAAAGAGCAGAAAACGAGGCTTGCAGTGTTTAGCCAGCGCAATGCCGAAATCTGCAACGATTTCAGCAGCTAAAATGCGCGAAGTTTGTAATGAGGCGAAGCGCAAGATCTGGATCACGACATAAGCTTCGAAGCACCTTTCACAATAAGCTTGGCTGGCATCATGGGTATCGATTGGATTTTTTCCAGAGGCGGAGCCAAAAGTGGTGAGATTTGTTTTTACCCACTCAAAACTAAGAAAACAACCTTTTTTCCTAAAGATTTTAAAATCCAGGGGCCTTGGCCCCCCCTGCCCCCCTTCCGACGTCCATGATTGACATGTTATTTTTCAGGTGTTTTTGTTTGTATCTTTGGTTTCTTCTTATTGTTCGGGTAAATGTTGTTTCTTGCGGAGTCACTCTCTAAGCCTGTGAAATATCTTATCTTAGTAAGAATGCAATCTTGTGCAGGGGTCTCAAACACGCGCCCGTGGTGCTTTTTGGGAATTTTCGAATAAGCAACATTTACGTTGCCAGGCGCCTTGAAAAAGATTCCGCGAAATATTTGAATCAAACCTGAATGACACCCAGTGCGGTTTTCGTCCCGGCCGTAGCAATACAGACCACATTTTACTCTCCAGCAAAATTTTTAGAAATCTTAGGAGTACTGTATATAAAGACGTCTACACATGCTTTGTCGACCTCGAGAAAGCATACGACCTGGTTCCTTGTGAAAACCTTTCGGGAGTGTTGCGTGAGTACGGTGTTGACGGCCGCCTGTTACTGGCCGCCAAGTCACTGTATTCCTGCTCAGACGTGTGCGTCCGTGTCGGGAGAGTTAAATCACGACCGTTCACCGTTGGTGTTGGAGTCCGACAAGGGTGTGTGTTGTCACCGCTTCTTTTCATAGTTAACATCAGTGGTTCTCAACCTTTTCGCTGAAGGGAGCCAAATTCAGACCTACGAATTTGTTGGAGAACCTCACTAAAATATTTTAACATAATTAAATTTACGCGTTTTGTTTTACAGCAGAACGAAGTATGTTACACAAAATATTAGGCGTTTTATTGAAAGAATGCTGAGGGCCGCACAAAGGGTGCCTGGGAGCCGAATGTGGCCCCCAGAACCGGGGTTGAGAACCACTGGTCTACATGAATTGGATAGATAGTCGCTGCTGGGTCGAGGAGGGTCTCACAGCAGGGAGCTGCAGGATCAAACGTTTACTTTTCGCAGACGATTTAGTGCTGCTAGCACCTTCTCAACAGGGTCTTCAGCATGCACTCAATCGATTTTCTGCTGCGTGCGGCAGAGTCGGAATGAAAAACAGCACTAAAAATACCGAGGTACTACTGTATGTCTCTCTACAAACCCAAGGCAGTGTATGCAGCAAGTGAGCGGCAATGCACTGCAGCAGGTGGAGACGTTCAAGTACCTAGGGGTGGTATTTACGTAAGACTGAAGGCGGAGACATAGGAGATTGATACACGGATTGGTAAGGATAACGCAGTTCTGCGTGAGCTTTATCGCTCTGTGGTCACAAAACGGGAGCTTTCAAACACCGCAAAGCTGTCAGTTTACAAATCGATCTTTGTTCTGATCCTTACCTATGGTCACGAATCTCGGGTAATGACCGAAAGAATATTAACTCAGGTGCAAGCACCAAAGTCAGGTTTTTTGAGAAGAGTCACGGTGTGACAAGAGAGCGTACCGAGGTTGGAGTTGCTCCCGGTGCAAGAAACTAGTTTGGCGCCTCCGTATTTGAACCTAAGGTATTTTGGGGTTAAATGTCCTGCATTGAAGAAACAACTTGTGACATTGATGCGACTTTTCGGCGGCGCCCTGTGATTCGGCGCCCGGGGCATTGTGTCCCCTCGTTACGCCCCTGGTGTGACACTTCGCGACAAAGTGCGCAGCTGTGAATTTCGCAGAGCCCTGAATGTCGAACCACTTCTCCTAATTGAGAATGCAACTACGTTAGTTCGACCATGTATCCAGAATGCTCACCGGAAGACTGTCGAGGCAAGCCCTGCTGGCTAAACCCACGGGAAAGCGCCCAGAGGTCATCATGGGCCTAGGTGGATCAACCGCATCTCCGACCTTGCTTGGTCCCGTCATGCTGTGGAGCTAGAAGAACTATCTGAAATTGCTGTTGATCGTGAGGTATTCCAAGGCCTCCTGTGGATGTTGTCCCCGCAAATCTCAGTACAGGAAATCGGGCATGAAAATGAATGAAATGAATAACATTTATGTTAGTTTATTCACCGGTGTTTTAAAGTGCTCAGCGAGCGAGTAAAGAAGTTCCATAGACGGCTAGAATTTATTAATACGAACGCAGCGACGGCTACAAATGTTTTGCCTATAATCATGATAACTTTTGCAGTAAATAAGATGTAAAATTAAGTGCAGGTACCGCAATTGTTGAGTCAGCGTCATAATGCGGTCTACGGGGTAGCTTGTAAGTCCTCATGTGGTCCACGGAGCAATTTGAGTTTGAGACCCCTGATTTAGTGCTTGTATCAAAAACTATCTTCCCGCAACTAAGTGTATTTGCAGCTGAGTAAGCACATTCTCGAACAAGGGCGTACGCAAGGGGGCGTTTGGGGTTAAAACCCCCCTTGAGCTTGATATTTTACAAAAACTTTAGTATAAGGGGAGTGTATAGGGCTTGATTTTTTACAAAAATAAGGGGAGCGCGTGTAGAAGACTATGTCTAATATATCAACAAACGTTGATTTGAAAACATGAGTATGACGTCAAATTGTTGAAACCCCCAATAAAAATTTTCTGCGTACGCCACTGTGAGTAGCTCATAGCATGGTATTAACAGATTACTGCCATACATTTTTGCAATCGTTCGTTATCATTGGTGCGATAAGGTTCGGGGAGTAGACGAACTGGCGGTTGAAAGATCATGATCGAGTACGACGTAGCAAACATTTCTCCTTGTGCATCAGCTTTTTTTTGGTAATAATTTCGGCGAAATTTTTGGTCCATGTAACGGCATCAAGTCGCTGTTGCTATCGCTCTCAGTGAACAGAAAAATTATTACTGTAAAAGATAGAACAACCACTTTAAAACGTAATTACTATTACAAATACTATGAATTCAACAAGGTTCTCCAAAAAATAAATTTAAAGATATGTTCAGATTAAAGTATCTTAAAGCATCTGCTGAAACTTAACATTGTCTGTATAAAGTTGCTTGCACTGATGTCATCATGAGAAAATTTTTAGGCCAAAGAAATCTCTGTAGATATCACCTATTAATATATTTTACTACGTAAGTCGTGGTTTTTGAATTACTGTTATGTTCTTGTATCTGGTCATAAGTACTGTAATATATTTTTTAGTAGGGAGTGTAGGGTAGCAAGGTTTAAGGTCGGGTGAAATGAAAAGGGTTGGGTGGGTAAAGGTGGGTTAACCTTGTTGAAAAGAGTCGACCTGTGAAAAAGTATTTTAATTGGTATCAACTAAAAGGTTTTCAAAGAAATAGCGCCTTATTATACCAGGAAGGATTTACTGAGTGAAACCGATGAACAAATAATAGTCGTAAGGATTGTTTTTGATAAATTAAAACTATGCGCAAATACGTTTTCATTTATGACCTTGCCAATTTCGTTTATAGCTTACATAGCTTTTGTATTCAAGAGAAAAACTGTGATGGTTGCGCATGTGATATCGTAAAAAGTTTGGAACAGCAATGTTTTTTTAAGAAAAATGAGATAAGGGTATTTGAAGTTTTTCTGCTAAACCTTACAAAGAAAATTGGGGAAAAATGCCGAAAATATTGAAACGTTGAGCATCTACTGTAACCACCTTGGGTGTTGACAAAACGCCAGATTAAATGCCATAAATTATTTCAAACGTTGGGCGTCAAAAGTAACAAGATGGGCGACAAAATGTAACGATGTGTGCGTCCCCTAAAGGTGGCACAGCACGTATGTTAACCTAACAAAATACGGCTTTATTGTGGGTTCCTTTGTTAGGCTACGGATCGTATTCACGGGTTCTGGATCTGCTTGACGACCCCGATTTTCGGTTTGATTTACTTTCTAGTTACGATGCTCAATTGTTTTTAGGGGTGTGTTATCACCACGCATTTAATTTATTTGTTGGTATCTTTTATTGTACCTACAACAAGGAAATAAACCATAGAAATAGAGCATAGCGCTTACCGTCTCTGGAATATTCCGAAAAGGTCGTTCTTCTCAACACAGTGTTAACCCATAATTATTTTGTCTAGCTCTATAATTAATAATTCTTGCTTTACAATTGGCTGACCTTAATTTTGTAATCATCTAGGCAGCCAATTTTTTGACCTAAAAACTTAAAATTTTGACTTTGTACTTTACAAACTTTGACTTTACTTTGACTTATCAATTTTCTGCGTTTTCAATAGAAATGCGGCATACAAAGCATATTCATATACAGTATTGGAAAACAAACCGATAAGTTTGTTCTGTTGAAATGAAACAAAAAGTAGTTTATCTGCAAAATCTGGTATAGCATGTTTTAAAAATGTCTGGATACTTTCTGTTTTATGAAACGAACCTCACTGATGCTTTGCACTGCGGTGATGTGCTTCCACCATCAACCTTTTGTCACTTTTCACTAAGCAGTCACATAATTTGCAAACTAATTCACCCTTAGGTGTTGAGGTAAACTCAGAAGCATGTTCATGCAGTATACTTCTAACTTTTGAAGAATGTGGTTGTTTAACCTTAGGCATGATATGTTAATAAGCACATCAATAACTACAGGAGAGTAAAATCTGCGAATATCGTAAGGTTAAAAAACACTATATACACATAATGGATTAAGCATTTGACAAACCAAGTAGGCTACTGTGGGACCACATTTCTTGCATTGCCATGCGTAGTCTACTTAATGTTCAATCATCCAGTAGTGAGTTAACAACATTGTTACGTCAGAAGTCGCAACAAACCCATTACTATTTTAGAATTGCAATTAAACTTGCAAAAACACATCAAAATCTGTTGTTGCAATTTTAATAAAATATCGATAATGAGAAAAAAATCTGTGCTGCAAGAAATTTTGACCTAACGATAAATTTTGACCTAATGATATATTTTGACTTTTTTTGACCTAATCACTTTGGAGTGGCTCATGGTATCAACGTGAAATTTGGTTTGTGAAGGTTTCATAACCTTTCGAAACGACAGAAAATTTTTGACTTTATTGACTTTTGGTTGCCCTGGTAATCACCGACTATCGGGGAACCACTTGAAAAAGGGGCCTAAAACGTATTACTCACGGTTAATGCAAACATTTCAGAGTTCGCTGAATAAAAGGCACTGTCGTATCTACTGACTGTCTGAATAGATAGTTAGGTTGCACAATAATTTTTTATCCTAACGATATTTTTCCCATGCCACCGGCAATGGACCGTGTCTAGAAAGGGGCGTGCCGCTATTTAGTCGATGACTTCTTTGCTATGCCACTGGCAATAGACCGTGGCTAATCAAACCAATGGCACTGAATAGTTGCTGGATTTTAGCTAGCATATGGAGCTCACTAACCTTCTTTCTTCTCGCTAACTGTCACGAAGTTTCAGATAGCTGGACGTCCTAGATGCCAACGGGACTGTCTAGCTAGGATATGTCAGAGGCCACACAGTTCATCTAGCTGCTAGATGTGAACGCGATTTTCTAGCAGCGGGTTTTTCGGTTTTTCGTTACCAAATGCGAACGCGACTTTCTGGTAATTGAGTTTATTTCCGATTTTCAGCCATATTTACAGCTGGTAGGTGTTTTTCTTTAAATGTTCTGTTAGGGCTTCCGTTGACACACTTCCTCCAAGATATCTGATTGGCTACTACATATCAGTAATTTTTATGATTAGTCCTTTCATTTTGTCAGGAACCTTCTTTCCGTTCCTTGCATTTGGCAGTTATTCTCTTTAATATCTTCTGTCGTGGCGTGATGACGTAGTTATGTCATCATGATATCACGTTTAGCTTTCCGGTTTCTGTTTTGTTGACTTTGACTGGTTTTAACCGGTTTGAGCGGCTTTTTGGGTTCAGATGTACAGCTTCTTATTCGTATTGTTTCATGTTGTTTTTTAGCTTAAAATAATTGTTGTTTTTCTGTCTGAATTATTTATCTTCTTGTTGGTTATCTTTACGTGAAAGTTTGTTGAGGCAAAACTTCCCTGCAACAACTCTCATGTGTTCTTTCAAACACGCACACATTTGCATTAACACAAATGCGAAGATGTGTTTAAACCCTTTGTTCAAATAAATAGTAGTTTTGTTATAAATAGACTTCTTTGTTCTTGTTCAAAATAGACTTCTAGCAAGAAATTCACATAGCCTATGACTTTTTCAAAAATAGCTGAAAACTTCTGATTTCTTATCTTTTGCACTCATACTAAGCAATGATGAATCGCAAAGTAAAGCACAATTTAACACGCAAAGCTTCGGGGAAAATAAGACTGGCTACCATGCTGAAAACATATATGGTTTCGTATCTTTACCATGCTCCCTGCTAACAGGATGACTGCACAGCTACAAAAGCTATGGATATTTTATTATATACCTACTCATTACAGCTCAGTTCTTTTTAGATTGCTGCACTACTGATCCGGTGTCAAGCGAAATTTCTGACTTCTGCGAAATTTCTGACCTGTTGCTGGTTTTCAGTTATTTTGCTTCTCAAAATAAAGACATGAAGTCTGGCAATTACTTTTTTGATGTGTGTTGTATAAATTAAAAATTTTTGTTTAGATGTCCGATATGCCCACAACAAGCTACAGTACGGGAATAAGTAAAGCTATAGCACGGGAAAAATTTTAACCATTGAAAAATTTCGGTCTTTGTCGCTGACCTGAATTATTTTCTGTTTCTCACCCTGACCCGACACACTTACCTAAACACGAATTCCTAAGCCCTAATAATGAGTTTTATCAGCATATTTTCTATGTACAATATCATTCTGTGCATGCGCACATGATGTGAAGTCAGAAATTTCGCAAGTAAGAAATTTCGCTTGACACCGGTTTGATCATTCTACACTACAGACCCGGTTGCTGCACTACAGACCCGGTTTGATAATTCTAAGAAGAAAGTAAGATATTGTGGTAGATCACGTTTCTCTTGCTTCTACAACAGTGGTTCTCAACCATTTCGCTGAAGGGAGTAAATCCAGACCTACGATTTTATTGGAGAGCCGCACTAAAAAAATTTACCACAAGTCAATTGACACGTTTTGTTTTATTGCACTAACGAAGTCTGTTACACAATATATGTGTTACTGAAAGACACTGTCTATTGAAAGGAATCCTTTCCCAGCAAAGAATCAGACACTAAGCTCTTACAGAGTATATGTTGCGCCTACAAAGTAGGCATCATCAGCTCTTATTCAAATGGAATATGTTTCAGAAAGATTGCTAAAAGACGCACAAGGGATGCTTGGGAGCTGCATACGGTTCTTAGAACAGTGTTTGAGAACCATTGTTCAACAAGTAACACCACGCCTGCCAGCAACGATGTCACAGCTTTAGCGATTACTAAAACCAAAGAAACAATAAATGCTGGCATATCCATTGTTGTAGTCTGGTGTCGTAACTCGTAACAATCGCGTTCAGTGTGCTATAAAGAGCACACGTAAGTTTATTTGGCAAACCAATTAGTATCTAGGAAGCAGTGATGGAGTCTCGAGACGTGTCTCAAGACCCGTTTTTTGAAATCTCAGTCTCGGTGTCGATCTCGAAGGTTTCACGTCTCGTCTCGCTCTCGAAGTATTTCGGTCTCGGTCTCGAGCTCTTCGTCTCGAGATTTTGCATAGGTTATTTTTTATGAAGTTTCGCAAGAAGTTCCATAAAAAGCAATAAAAAAGGATTGTTCAAAATTTATCCGTTCAAAGAGGTCACTGGCTAAGCTTGGTTGTTGTGTTATTTGCGAGATGGAGAAAACAATTTGCCCTCTACCCTGTTTAAAATTTATACTGAATTCAATAAATATGTGTATGTACCAATGAAACCGCAGAGCATAATCTCTGCAACGAGAGGTTGGGAGTACTTTGCTAAGGACTATCTTTGAATTCTTTTTCCAGGAGTCTGTTATGAAACCCATAGGCTTATTCAAAACAGGTGGGAGAGTGCCAAAAAGTTTCTTTATTGAGAAGCCGAACAAAACGATGTCTTTTTTCGAAGTGCTTTCAAAGCACTCTGTTAGAACACGTTGGTGAAGTTTTTTTTGTTCTGCGTAAGGCAGACTTTTTTAATTTCAAAAATGCCTCGGAACTCTCTTGAGGAAAAGTTTTGGTCATAAGAGTTTTATACAGTTTTGTACAGAGAGCAAATAGGCTAATGCGTCATGGCTGATCAGTTACTTTGACGTACTGCTACAGGCTTTACGGCCTTTCTGCGTTTTATAACCGACATGTGGTGTTGCGAAAACTATAAGTGTGGCAGCAAAAACGGAAATTTGGAACAGTTGTGAATATCAGTTTAACGTAAAAGTCTGGAAATTATTAAAAACTTTAAAATATAAAAACTTGACAATAAAACATAGCAAATCTACAGTAGGAATTATAAATAGAACCAGAAAATCAACGGGAAGGCGCTACACCATTTCGTTGCTAGTCAACTACAGCGGTAATCCCGAACTTCGCTGATTCTGCTGCAGCATGCTGCATCCCAACAATGCCTGTCGAAAACATCTAATCCTTTATTTTTTTCAGAGAAAGAAAAAATCTTCAATACGAATGCAATGGTTAACTGCAAAAGATCTACCGCAGTTGTAAAAAAACTGACAAACTACGAGCACCTTGCTCTAAGTAAAACGAAAAAGCAAACCCAAGTGTCTTCAGGGCTTCATTAGCCATGTGCACTTTGTTGTTGCCATGGAAAACACATCGAATCCACGGTGCCAACTGATTTACAAGCAATGGCAAAAAACAAACTTTCCCACTGAACCACAGCCTAGCATGTGCCAACTGTGCTATATATTTAACCATACATACATGCAGATGTGAAGAAAGCAAAAAAATAGGAAATGTAATGACGAAAAGGGTGGCTAACAAGCGGAGAAAGCAAGATCCATAATCGAGAATTAAAAACAAGACTCTTTCCAGTTTGTGAGTATTTTATTGTGATGTTCAAGATGCTTTATTATTACTTATTGTTACAATAAGCATGATAGCCACATGATTTTCTCTCATTTTATATTGTTGTAAGCAAATGTGAGGAGCGGAAAGAGGAAGCATTTTATACTCGGCCCTGGGCAACAGTTAACATCGCTACGCCACTGCAGTAGAGCGGATATTACATCGCTGGTTCAAAGTGTAAACCTAATTTGTGCCAAAAAAAGTCTATTACTCAAATAGGCCTAAATAATTTTTTCGTTGCTTCAATAACAGAATCACGAACAAAATTTTTAAAACTTTTTTTTACAGAATGAACACGTTTGAATGGATGAAACAATTACTTACGATTTTGCTTTTTGAAATTCAAAGCAGTGTTTTCGTTTTTTTTAATATCTAAATTTTTCACCTCTTAATTCTAAATCTTTGAAGAATTCTTAATCAATTACTTGTCGTGTCAGGAGAAAAGTGACTAAGGAAAATGTTGGTGACGTTACAAAAATGGCAAAGCTTTAGTCAAAATACACGAATTATGTGGCGAAGAAATTTGAGTGACAGATCCAAATGCTCAGTGTTAAAATAAAAAGAATGTAGTGAAAGAGGTAAGCGATAGATAGTAAAAAACTTTAAAAGTTTGTTACTTCATTGGCAAGTGATTTAAACGACGAAACACTTTGGAAAAAATTGAATGGTGGAAAGCAACCTTTCCTGTGGAGTTACCACTTTACTGCGTTGTTTTGACTAGTACTATTGAGGCTGTGTACACTCGCCTACAATGACTGTACTTGTTTAAAGAAAAAAAGAAATGATTCCCTCTTCTCCACTTTCTCAAAAAACGTGGTGTTGCAGTTGACTGCATCGCCTGGCTTTACTGAGGCAAGCACAATAGAAAGATGGCAATTCGGGGCATTAACTAACAGGAAAGCAACCAGCAGCAACAGAGATGCCTCACTGAGTTCACTCTACTAATACTAGGTTGCACTATCATTACATAGGGATAAGAGAATTACAATAATTCGCTTGTGGTGACTATCACAGTGACTTGTTGCTCATGGGCACCATCTAGCGGTGACCATTTATTTAGATTTGGCGCCATCTCCAGACCGCCACAATAGGCCTACTAGATAGGAGACCAGAACACGGGGGCTTCACCAGGGCCTCACCTCCTGTCCTTACAGAAGGATTGGTATTGTTTTGTAACGAACAAAACAAAACATTTTCTGAGTCAAAACAAATTTATTGAAGCATGGCAACGGCAAACACCTCCAATATTCAATTGGTTCACCAATGTTTTTCGAGTGAAAGATGCGTAGACCATCTAAACGCTGCCAACATTTTCAATTTCCATGCATTTCTTCAAAGGAATTTGTAAAGAAGGCCATCGGTTTGAGGTGGCACTTCCTAAGAGGAAAGTGACAATGAACGTTTGCACTATTTGGCCGTTTGTACAAATTTCGGATGATTTTTATTATCTTGGTATTTAGCAATGTGCCAGATATTTTGTTGCAGCATTATTGAAGGAGCTAGCTTTAATTAGGGGAGATTAGGGACCTTTGGGACAAAATTTACATTTTGTTTGATGCAATCCCGGTTGCTTGCCGCAAGTGGCTGAAACTTGGTTTCCGAAAAGTGCAAAGGGTCCTCATTATTTAACTACAAAAAATATATATATATATATATTATAACATCTGAATGATTGCTCATTAAAAATTGTTGAAAAAGTGGCCCAAAGTTGCCTACCCTAAGGGACCATTGGCCCATCGCTAAGGAACCTTTGGATAACGTTGTTTTGTCGGGTAATTTCATGACAATCATTACAGAGAACAATCAAATTTTCGTTTATATACGATGAGAATTGATCCTTTTGCTTATTTGCCATAAAAAAGAAAAACGGTAGTTTGCATTTCTGCAATAAAAACATGAAATGCAGTGGAAATGCAAGTTTTTTCACAACACGTGTTTTTCTTAGCAAAGAGCATCTCTACTGTTGCATTTTTAGGGTTATCCTGACCCTACACGAATACCTACAATTTTAATAGAAACTATCATTAGACAACGATTAGCCCAGTGGTTCCCAACCGGGGTGCCGCGTCACCCCAGGCAGGACCGTCGCCAGAATTTAGCAGCAGGTGGGGCCAAAAACAGGAGGAGCCAGAAACCAGAAGGGGAGGGGCACATTTTTAAAATACTGTATTGCATGTATGCAGCAACCAAGGGGCCAAACGTGAAATGGGGGGCACATTTCAAATGGGGTGGCCGGGCACCACTAACCCCCCGCTGGCGACGGCCCTGACCCTAAGGTGCCATTTACAATATTCAGGGGTGCCGCGAGCTAATTCGTTTTTCAATATATCATTAAAAATACTATTTTCAAAGTGTCATCAAATCTTAAAGCAAATTGTTATGCGTTCGCCACTGGGTGCCGCAAATCTGATTTGTCTCCTGCAGGATGCCGCTAGCCTAAAATGATTGAGAAACACTGAATTAGCCCATGGTCCCTCCTGTGAACCACGTTGAAGTCGCCGACACGCCAACGTCCGGAATCAAAGAAAGTGTTTCCCTTCAGAAAAAGGCGAGCGACAGGACGAACTGGTTGAGTGAGAGAAATTTGGCGAAAGAAATCATTGCAAACAACATCGTGTCTATGGCGACACAGTTATCACAGAATCAAAACAAAATATTCCCTGGAAAGGTAATTGTGTATATTTTCATTCCTGAAAGTTTTGTTTTGCCTTCAGTGCACAAGTTTTTTTTACAGACCAAAACGCAAACATCATCAATTCAAGCGAAATTACATTTTTTAAAATCTTCTACAGCGTAATGGGTTATCGTAAACAACATCGTGTCTATGGCGACACAGTAATCAAAGAATCAAAACAAAATATTCCCTGGAAAGGTAATTGTCTATATTTTCATTCCTGAAGTTTCCTTTTGCCTTCAGTGTACAAATTGTTTTTACAGACCAAAACGCAAATACCATCAATCCAAGCGAAATTACATTTTTTCAAATCTTTTCCAGTGTAATGGGTTATCGTAAACAACATCGTGTCGCTGGAGAGACAGTTATCACAGAATCAAAACTGTTTCCATTACGTGGTAGTAATATTACTGTGTAGTTACTTTCGTGGATTGTATGCATTTGAAAGATTTCGTCATTGACAAAAATGCTTCTTGAGATTTGTAATCAGACGTTCAAATGTATCATTAACATCTAGGCTATCCATCAAGGGGGCCGCATAGAAAAATCTTTTTTCAAAATGGGGCCGCAGAACAAAAAAGTTTGAGAAGCCCTGGCATAAAGGATTAAAACACTGTATTTTGTATTGCTTGGAAAATGACAACTTCAAAACGGCATAAATAAGCTCTGTGTCCACTGAATGGATTGTGCTTGTTTG
>JGI24158J21664_10007894_pt1 | contig 14143 bp, 9 predicted proteins | sample Ectturendosymbi3_FD_21664 | JGI IMG/M metagenome (IMG submission 21664) | reverse complement strand
TGCATTCGATCATATCACATGTTGTGTGAATTGAAACAAATGCTGCAGAAGCATATCAGGTTTGTTGATGTTCATAAAATTCTGAAAGGTGCAAGCGAAATATACAGTATTGTGCAGTGAAGCAATGTGATTTCACCTTGTGATTCTTAAATTTCTCAAGTCTGAAACAATATTTTGACACATGAACTTTACTTGTTTTAAATTTTTTTTTAAATCTTCCAACATGTACTTTCATATACATTGCACAGCCAACTGATATGCTCAGGATAGGGTAGAATGATTGTAAATTGTTGTACGTAACAACTAAACATGTTTTTGAAAGTTTCTAGGGAGCAATTGCCTAGTTGCCCCCCTGGTTGCAGGCCTGCTCACATACATGTGAGCAAATTTGTATGTGGCAGTTGTTTTCGTTAGTGTCATATTTACTCTATTCTATCTTGATACAGCACTTATGTTCTTGTATGCTTGAAAATCTTGTGCAGATCTGACCCATCATTCTTTGCAAAAGATATGCATGGCCAGTCATCAGTCTTGCTTGTGCCTCTAGTTGAACCTTGGAAAGACCGAGATTGCCTCAGCATATATGTTGACCCGCAAACTGGCATGTTTGTACCATCTCTGCACAACATAGATGAGTTCCGAATTGAAAAAGTAAATTAACTGTTCTTCAGCTATTGTTTAATTTTGTTTTTCTTGTACACTTGTGAAACCGTTCATTGATATGTGTGAAAGAGTCTTTATGCGGTGTGAGTATGACTGAGTAAAGTTTTAGTTGGACATCACATTTTTCGTTTGCAGATGGAAAAAGAAATAAATGAAAATGTTTTAACGCTCCTCACATGGATAACAATGTTGCGAAATTTAATATCCAAAGAAAAATGCAAGAATTCGCTTACCCACCTCCCTGTGGTGTGTCTTGATCGCTTGTTGCTGGTGAATGAAGCCACACACCCTATCAGTGAGTAGATTTGACTAAGTGTTTCCTTGGTTTGAAAGTGATGCAGTTGTTGATTAGAAATTTGTTGGCAATGTTTTTACGTAGTGCTGTAGACCAACTAAGTATTGTAGCTGTCGAAGTCTTACCTGATATCACTGCATGTTTTATTATTTGTGTTGTCTTGCTCTTTAAAGGAATCTTGTAATTGCCTTTATTCATCGGTTTTCTGTAACGCTCAAGCAATTTGGTCATTAACAGTAAGATTTCTTTTCACGTAAGCAACTAATCGTTCATGGTAGAAAGCAACATTTAATGCACTGCTTTGCAAATGTTAAAGGCACAAGTTTTATTGATCTATTTCAGGTCGTTTAAGTGAAAACAAGCTTTTCGTGAAAATAAATCGATATCCTTTGTACTACCTAATTGTGGCCATCGAGTCTTCTCCGGACATGCCTACGAAGGTGCTCTACAAGTACTATCTTCTAAAAACCACCACTGACCCTGCCAGCGACGAGATGAAGAAGAGCAAGTCAGAATCGGGCAGAGGCGTTTTTGACCTGATCAAACCGAATGTCGATTCGGTCAAAAATTCCTTCGACATGAAGAAAGCGGAAGGCGGCGTATCAGCTCGTGAGCTGTACGCCACCAGCTTCGTTCAGCTAGATAACAAGTTTACTGACATATCGCTGGCCCCTTGTCTTACGAAAAGGTAAGCAAAACACGAATGCTTCCTGTCTCGAAAACTGATGTAAGCGATTGGATGAAAAGTTTCATGAACTCATGCATATCATCAGTAAATGAACCCTTCGCACGCGAATTTCTACTGCCTAATTACCGGTTCGATCCAGGTCATCAGGTTTTATTTAAACGAACAGTTACGATTTTTACTGTCTTGGGAGTGGCGCCATCATGTGCTCAACACAGCGTCAGCATTTTAGATTTATACAAGCAAAATGCTGGACGGAAACTGAAAACTGGCTTAATAGTGATTTGCTCCTTAAGGATGAGATAGGGTTTTTTTCAAGAGAACTTCGATGCTTGTTCGTTTTTTTTCTGTACATTTTGTAAATCGCTCTTTATTCAAAACATCTATGTAGTAAATACCACTCCATGTTATGGAGCGTCATCGCAATGCGGCAAATCTATTTGCGGCCTATTTTCTGCGTTGCGGCTCTTTTGCACAAGTTCCGGCTGAAAATGTCTCATGTTTTGCATAAACATCTCTGGTGAGCACTTGTCGATGATTGTAAGTTGTAGTTGTTTCAGGGTTAGATTTCATGCTGCAAGCATTTCTTGAAAATCAAGCTAGGTTTGTTTTGGAGTGAGATCAAGGTTTTTTAACCGTTTTGACCCCACCAATGCATTAGTAAATTTCAGAAAAAAATTATCTCCAACCTTCAGGCGCGTTTTCACCTCGGTGGACGTATTGCATACAGTAAATCAAGAGACACAAGAAAATTGACATAATGACGTTTTTTGAAGCACGAGCCTAAAATCAATCGCCGGGAATCCGATTAAATGTTATGAAAGTACTGAACAATGCCTTACTGTTTTACCTGACAAGCATTTACGGCAAATCGCGATTCAGTAAATTGACACTTTGAGCTGTTAAAGTTATCCTCCTGTTAACAACCACTCTAATAAGTTACATTTTCTCGGGAAGTGCAGTACCGTTGAAGATCCTTTGGAATTGTAGAATAGATTGACAGGCTTGTCCATGGGAGTTGGTTGGAATCCAAATAGTGTGTGACGTTCTGTTGCATTGTCGTCTGTCTTAGTGTAGGGAAAAAGATAGCACAATTTCAAATTCTGTCAAAATGAAGGTCACTCTTAAACAAGGGCTGGCGTCAATGTTTTTAAGAAAGTTTATACTATTGGTGGCTAAGATGTCAAGTGCGTTTTGATAAACCACGATACTCAAGCTTTGCAATTGCAGCTGAGTTATTTCAATAAAAGTTAAATCTTACTCAATAAGTGTATGATATACAACAATTAGAATATAGTTTAAATAAATCCCTTACAGGTCGCCGAACGCTAATGTCTTCTAAGTTTGCCAATCACAACCAAAGAACGTGCGTCCATCGAAAAACAGTATTCGAGCGCCGGCTACATTCGAAACATTAACTTGTTTGAGTGGTTAGGATTTGGACGTCAGCGCAATTTTGTCACACAACGTGATAATAGCATTATTAAGTAACTGTATCCAGCTACCTAGCAGTCGTACTTTGTCAGAAGACTTATTTGCTCAGTCACAGTCGTTTGTGCTCCAGCAAAACGCACGTGATGTTACAATCCTTCTATATGTCCGTTAAGATATTAGATGACGTGCTTAAGCTCAGAGAGGCGATTAACCGAATTATCGGTTATTCCTTATATCGTCAGTATTTAGGCGTTGCCACTGGGAAAAATTCATTTTCTTCATAGGACTTGCGTAACTCCTGAACAAAATCATTTCGTGTTGTACCTTGGATGTGTAGCACCATCATGCGTGCTAGAATTTTCTTGTTTCGCAAAGCCTATTTTGTAGTGGACGTTACGCCTTCCTGCAGCCGCACACTGAAACAAACCACAACAGTTTATAGCTACCTTTTACGTCTCTCTTTCTCAAGTGCATTTTATGTTGGTGTAAGTCGTTTCATAATTTTAATGCTCTGCAGAAAATTTTAATAGCTTCAAGCTCGTTGGCGGTCGTATGCTGTATATGAGTGAGCATAAAATCTGTTCAGTTCTGTTAGTCTTTTTTTCTTTGGATTCCAAAGCACTGTTTACAAGCGTTTTTGAGAGCATAGTGAAAAAGAGCGATGTTGAGGTTTTCGAATGGAAATAATGTATTGGTTTACTTCGTTGGTTTAACCATTTTAAGTTACTACTAAAATTTTGATCGGTTTCTGCTTGTCACTTCTATTTGCATTGTACTTGACAATAGCTTTTCATGAAGGTGTTTGATATTTTACTAATCGATCTTGATTAACTGGCGGTTTCTGACTGCTTGTATGTTTTTTGCCTTTTAATTTAGTTCAAAAACAGAAATCTGTTGAGCTCATCGATGTTTATTTTGTCTCTGAAGATGAGAGAACTTGTCAGGTTGCGCAGAGACGCAACTCGTTCGTTGCTTTCTCAGCTCTTGCCATTGAGTTCCACTTTTCGTCACAAATTGTTCCTCTGCAGGCTGCAACTCGTTTTCCATACATTTAAAGTTTGTTTCCTGTCACGCAGACGTAAGAAAGACTACGAGCACCTCGACGACGGCGACGAAAACATCAAAGAGCTCGTTCGCGTCACGTCCGTCTGGTCGTCGCGAATCCCCTTCGTGTCCTTGCTCGAGAGCTTGAGCGCGGCTGGCCTGCAGCATCAGGGCGTTCAGGACGAAGGACCGGATGTCGGCGTCGTCTGCAGGCTTGTGCGTATCCCGGATGTGAAGGGCGTTCAGCCCGAAGTGAACGCCCTGCTGCAAGACGCCGTCTTGCAGTGCTCGTTTCGCTGCCAGGAGCGCGCCAGCAAGTTCTGGTCGGTCGAGCTCGTGATGAAGGCACCGCCGTTGAAGGCCACTCTGCCGCGACACCAGGAGTCGTCGCTTAAAGTCAGCTTCCACTATGAGGTCACAAAACACTCGAATCCTGCCGTTCCCCACTCGAATCCAGTCAAATCGTTCCTGAGCGACTGGTCCGCCATGGCGCGCCTCTACGGCCCCTTTTACATCTATTCGAAGCAACTTCAGCATCCCGCTTGCAATCTCGCTTCGTCCACGTCGCTCCACTTCTTCAACTACAAAACGATAATCGTCAAATACGGAAAAGATTTGCAGTTGTTCGTCAGCATCAACTGGTCGCAGGATAAAAAATTTCAGCTACACTTTGGCCGTTGCGACACCGGCCCCAGCTCGAACGCGCACTGCCTCACTCGCCACTACCTCAATGAAATGTTCAACCTGAATCCAGACATCAGTAAACTCATGCACGTCCTGAACGAGACGTCCAGGCCGGTCCAGGCCATTTCACGCTTACCGTCCACCCCTGTAATCGGCGTCGGCGGGAAATCCAATCTCTGCGAGGAGGTTTTTTCCATTGTTGCTCAAGGTCCTGCCCACCTCCGCGTGTTCTTCATGTCGGCGTTCTGTCTCGACGTGTATTGCCGCGGCGACGAGATGGTCGCCATTCGCGACGCCAGCTTTTCTCAATTCGACTTTTCTAAAATCAAAACGAACATGGTGCCGGTGCCAGGCCTGGCCACATTCCTGGCCCAATTTCGTGACGCGAAAGACGTCAGGCATCGTTCGAACGAAGAGAAGGACAACCCCCCGTCTCCGGCGCCCCTGCAACCGAATCAGCCGGGAACAAGCTCGTACGGCTTGAACGAGATCGCCCCTGCGCACTGGGCCGGCGCCACTTGCACCTTGCTTTCGCACGCCAGCCTCGAGACCCTGTGCACGCCCCTGACACACGTCAACCGCCAGATTCACAGCCAGGCGTTTACCCCGTGTCCGCTCGAGCAATTCCTGGGCGCCACTCTGGTCCGGCGGCACATGGAAAAGTGCATGCGCGCCACTCCCGGCATTACGCCGATCGCGATGGCGAACAATACCGACGGCCCTGACGGCTCGCTCGCTTCCGCTTTCGCCACCGCATCCTTGCAGTTCCTGTGCCGGCTGCATCCGCAAAACTTCCGGCAGCTCATCCTGAAAATTCAGCCCGTGCCGATGGCGCAAAGTTTCGAATGGATCGCGCAGGAGTTCGAGGTCCTGGAGAGGTATTTCGAGCTGCGCGTCGCCACCTCGCCGTACCGCCTGAACGTGATGAAGTCGTTCTTCATGATCATCTCGGCGCAGACGCGCTTGCTGCGCGACCTCATCCAAGTAATGAGAATGGAACTCGCCGGCAGGTCGGTGTCGGCGAACGCGAAGTGGACCGTCAGCATCTGCCTGACCTCGCCGCCACGCATTGCTGTCATGCAGTGCGGCGTACCTTCGATCATCATCAAAGAGAAAGTCCTCCTGTTCATTCAGCTGACGCAAGTGCCCGGCCCTGGGACGTCTTCCCAGCTCGCAACCATTGTCGTGCCCTTGCTGCTTGAACCGTCCAAGGCGACAGTGACCGTGGCTTTGCAAGCCTCGCCGATGCATCAGGTGATGCAGCAGGTTTCCGCCCTCCTCAGCCGGGTGCCTGCGGACAACAGAGACGCCCCTTTTTCGACCGCAGCCCGTGTTCTCGTGGAAAACCTGGTCCTGCAATGAACGTTGGTTATTTCGTCGCGTGATTGCTGTTGAATGTCGCGTCCGTCATAGGCGTATCCACGGGGAGGCAGAGCCCCCCAAATTTTTAGTATACCTCGCCATTTTGTGCTTAGAGAAGCGGTGTCCCAAACAAAATACTGTTGCTCGCCTAAAGTCAAACATTTTGCCCACACCCAGCAAACTTTGGGCTGGCTAGCCGTTTGCGTGTGCGTGCAAGATTTTTCGCCGTTTGGCGGAAATGCAAATGTTTGTGCTGTATCAGCTCTCTCGTGCCCGAACCGTCTTATGCCGCAGATATTCTAGTCAATATTTGACTGTAAATTGCCAAGTGGGCTTACTGCCCTGCTGTAAGAAGTCGATTGTGTCATCGTGGCTGTTTGGGACACATACATGTGTCCTCGCACCATTATTTGCCATTGCAGCTTCGCGCAAATGTAACTTGCTGCCCGTCATTTTATATTCGATGCAAAGATAAATGTTTCGCCAGAAACATTTCCGAATGCCGTGACGAAACAACTATTTGTTTGTACATACGGTTGGTGACGAAGTTTGTTTTCCCTAAACCTTGAAAACGTGCGAAGTAAAAGAAGTTCAACTGTTTTATAGAAAATGGTTGTCCTAGCAATCTTGGTTTCCTTCGTTCTGGACTTGACGTTTCATGAAGTCACGTACGTCATTGGGCTTCGACAGTGTAACTACCAGTGTACGTTCGTGTTTGTGGAATTATAGGTCCATCTGGTTAACGGGGCCACATTTTGTATTAAGCATTCTAACGGCATTGCCAACAATCTGGATTTCTCAGAAGCTGTTTTTCCTTGATACCAGTGGAAGTTCTCTATTGGAATCCGCATTATTTTAGCACTGGAAGGATTTGCGGGGTCCAGGTCTCATTTCGAGCAACCGTTTCAGCAGAGTTAATTTTAATAACCTGGTACCCACGGTGTTTCACTTTGATTTTTTTTGCAAAAACAGCTTTAGGCAACGAAGAGGATATAAAGTGACAAAGCGCGTATTTTTGTATAATTTCCATCTTCGCAAAATAAACGCTTTGTCGCAAAACATGTTGCATAGCGATGAGACCCCCTGCCTAGAATAACAGCTATTCTCAAAAATAAAGTAGTTGCACTATAAATTACCAAACTGCAACTGGAACGTTGATTAGTGCTGTCACCGTGAAGGTACACAAGGAGTCGTTCACATACTAAATAAGAAAGGTGAGCGGAGGGATTTTCAAATGCTTGTGGGGCAAGAGTTACTGAGATGATTGCACATTCAATTTTTCATATTTTGGCCGGGCTGGTTTTGTTTGTGACCGACTAGCATCACAGCACAGGGGTTTCTCTGAGGTTGACGTTTTGCTTTCAAGGAGTGATCAGATTTAAATCCTCAAGAGAGAGGCGAAATAACCGTTGAATGGACACGTTCGTACAGGGTTTGTGGAAGACGCACGTAATTACTCGGGTGATTGTTTTGTGTTGCCGTTGTTTACAGGTGGGGGTAGTAAAGGTGAAAAAATTGTGTACGTAATATGTGAACGCTCCTCAAACACAAAATCGGCTCACCGCCGGCAGCAGTGAAATAAGACCAATGTTGGTTTAGGTAAAAGTTACCCACGTTTCGTTGCTAAAATTCGTTGAGCCACACCGAATAGGGGAGTAGCGTTTGAAAGTTTCTACTTGGCTTCAGCACATGAGATGCAAAGCCAATTGGATTTGTGTTGTGGCAGTGTTGCTGAACATGAAATCATTTCTAATTCCAGAAAAATAACGGTGAAGATTTCCTTAAAAGAATTATGAAAAAACAGCAGGAAATGTTCACATACGTTGTGTGCGTATCAAGGGTGCAACAAGGTTAGATGACGCCCCCAGGTTCAAACCTGACGTCTTTCGGAAGCAAATGTACTGTAGTGAAGAAAGCGCTTGCGACATTGTTCGGACATTTTAGCGCCTCACGCAGCCATTCGGCGCCCCCCCTCATAGTGACTCGACACCCGGGGAATTGCGCCTCCTCGTTACGACCCTGGTGCGTATGGAATTTGTTTAGCTATATACAGTGGTATGATGCTTTATTCCTCATCGAGGAATGACAGCGAAACAAAAACACTGTTGTGTAAAGAGACTACGAGGCACTTTTGCCAAGTGCTCAACTATAATAAAATGCTTCGTACCCATTGCATGCCAGCCAACTGTGAAACAGGCACACGCAGTCCAGAATTAACTGGTTGGGCGTTGTCTGTAACGTCTTACGAATTTCGCATTATATTTCCAAGAATGTACGTGTTTGTCGGAATTAAGATGTATGTTTCGTCATGATGTTTTAATTTATTTGAAAATGCTGAACGCTTCATCTCAGTTTATCCGCTCACTTGAACGTCTGATGTTTTTATTTTTTAAACATGCAGCATTTCCGTATGGTGACGAAATGATTGCCGATGTCTCTGCCGCGTTGTGTGCTTGTCATATTAGTATTGCTTGCGCGTGCAGTGTGTTCAAACTAACGCCTTCTCCGCGCTTTGTACAGCGAGTAAATATTTTTACATTTGTGTGTTCCTAAGAACATGTGATATGGATCGTAAGTGTGATGTGAACGTATCATAAATGAATAAATTATAGATTTCAACTTGCCGTCGTGATACTTCGTTCTCAATGACTGCAATGCTTTTTTCAAGAGGATTCAGTCACAAAATAGGGAGTTTTATTTTGTTCCATAGCGCAGATGCTAATTTGGTTTTCTGTGTATCTGTAAGAGCAATGCATATACTTGGTTAACCTATGTCACAGGCGGGAGAGTTCGCTTTTGGTCTTCTGTCGGGTACAACACTATCAACCTCTCGACTCGTAATGCCCGCCTGTGTCCACCCACGATTCCAGAAAGCAAAACAGTAAACTTCGCTTTATGACCTTTTCAATTAACATGGCCAGTGGAGGTCAATAAGGGATACCGGGGTCACATCACTTGCATCTATGGTGATCTTTTCAGTTCTTACGGTTTTATGACCTCAACTTGTATTACCCAAATCCGGCTCACCAGTTTTCGATCAGTGCTTGAACGTCTGCTTGCAGAAGATTACCCAAGTAATCGGTTTACTAGTCTAAAAGAACACCATCTGTTTGTTACCACAAAAAATGCGCCCGAGTGGGAAAAAACACACAATCTGATTTAATTCGGAAAGAAAATATATTGCAGCAGCTAAAGAACGAGCTCTCCATTGGTTCGACGCTGGCTTAAACACCCAACGTGTGCTTAGCGTGAGTTACTTGAAGTGTGAGACCCCTGTACAAACTATTACTGCTACGAAGAAATACTTAACGATTCCGCCATTGGCAACGGTGCTTTGTGGAAGCTTCGTATTGTCATCCAAAACTAATACGTCAAGTATCAGCTTACGGCCCTTCAAAACTCTTGCACTCAGCTGCCATGATTGCCCTCAAAGCAAATCAAACACCGAGTCATACGAGCTCCAAGATAGAAACACTGTAACATATCACGATGAAGAAGTCTGGATCCTTACTCTCTGGTCTCAGCAAAGAACAAGGCACCATCAGTTGCAAAGCAACCTGTTATGCTTGATTTCTGCATACACTCAGCTATTTCAAAACAAAAGCGATAAAAGTAACGCATCCGCAAATCAACACCTTGAAAATGCAGGAGGGCCACAAAGACGAAGAGACAAACGATGCGTTGGTTCATCTGAGGAGTCTCTGCTTCATCGTCAAAGTGAAGCATTTTCACCGAGAACGAAAGGCAGGACAGAAAACGGCCGGTGGCTGGAGGAAGAATGGCCGAACGTCAACGTCTCGCGAATTTCTACCGTTATTCCAACAACATCAGAAAATAACTTTGGCAAGAAAACTAGACATGGCAAAGTAAACGCGTCGTACGTTTCAGAATCGCGACCGGCTGATGCAACGCTTATCACAGTCGTTAAGGAAGAAGCGCAGATGTTAACGTTTCAGGGCTAGTTTGCTTTTGATCCGGATCGCTATCGCCATAATATCTTCAAGTTAAAGTCAAAGGACATTAGCATAGATCGCGCAGCTTCAGATCATAAAGTTTTTTTAATGCATGATTGATACCAGGCCTGTGGAGCCGGAGCCCAGGCAAATTTGGATGGCTGGAGCCCGCGTCAAAAAATTTCAGATGGTGGACCGGAGTTCCTGTTCTACAGACAGTTTGTTGGGCGAGCGAGTTGTACAAATAACACAATAGTTTTTAATCGACCAAATCGTTCTGGAGCCGGAACCAAACAATTAGATGCTGGAGCCCAGGTCCGTAACCAGAAGGGGCGAAGCCCCCTGCACAAAAATTTTCGCCCCCCTGGAAAAATGTGTTGGACATATTTTAAAGCTATTGCACATAGTTAAAAAAAATTTTCCCCCTCTCAGAAAACTCTTTGCTCCCCTGGAGTCCCAAGCTGGTTACGGGCCTGCTGGAGCCAGAGCCCGAAATTTGAGTTCCGGCTCCACAGCCCTGATTGAAACAACACATCTCAGTAAGTGCTAAAAGCTACACAGTACTGGCATGTAACGGTTACGCAATCACAAAAAAGTAACTTATGAACTATAATGTTACACAGGAGTACGACTGCATACGACTTGCATTTGACAGCAGCGTGTAAAGAGGAAACAATATTTGCAAGCTGAGCTCGGAAAATCACTGAGTACGATGATAAGAATGATTGCGTAACGAACGGCATATGTCTGCGCTTCTTTCATTTGCAGTATCATCATCAACAAGAACGAGAAATNGAGTTAATTGAAAGAAATGCTACGAACAGGAAGCAGCAGTGCAGCTTAAGCACTGTTAGGACTGATTAAGTGCACGCTGGTACTTCAACCAATGCAAGCGCATGCTGCACGAGCGCCTGGCAGCAAATAGCGAATAAATTGGTGAAGTTTCGAAAATCGGGATTCGCCAGAAGACTTTAAAAATAATCTGCTTGGCAACCAAAAGGTGCAAAACGTGACATGACGGTGGTTCTGACTGCACAGCAAACAGTGTCCAGTGAAATTCACGCACACATGCAAAAATAAGTGCGAATTTCATCGCGTTTTACAAAACAAGACAACAGTAAGCAATTTTTAAAAAGAAAACTTTTGCACTTAAAATAATTTGCGGATGATTGAAGTGCATTAAAGATTTGCTTTGCGAAGTCAGTGCAGTCACAGACAACCGACCTCACTGCGTCACGATCAAACAAGAAACCTAAGCGACACAGAGCAACGAATAACAGCAGCGATACCGCAAGATTGCATGTCATACAGTGAAAGACAGATATGCAGCATGCCAGAGAAAACAATGCTGGCGCTATTGCCTGGGGCAGCGCATGCAGGGAATAGGCAGCGAATGTTGTCACTAATTTGCATGTTCCGAAAACTGCACTGGCAAGGTCTGCTTCGTCCTCAGACGGTCTTCAGTATGTAATCTATCGTTCGGACAAGATCGGAAAACTTCGGCCTCTTCAGAGCTTCATACTCCCAGCAGTGCATCATCACCTCGTTGTAATAACGATTAGGACAGGAGTCAGGAGCCGGCATTCGATAACCTGCGCAGACAAACAGCACCGTCACAGCTCCTGACTGGACATTTTGCTGCGTGGTTTTTCCGTCGTATGTGACGAGGATCAAACGACGCAAATCACAGGCTTAGCCATCATGAGCGCTTGTCGATTTCGTGGGTTAAGGCTCGTGGGGTTTCAGCATTCATTTTGGTAGTTCGCTTTCCCACCTGATTCCACCTGCTCCCGGGCGACCTGGTTAGTCATGCGGCGATACGGTGCCTCACCGTAGCTGAAGATCTCCCAGGACAAGACGCCGAAGCTCCACACGTCAGATGCGGAAGTAAATTTGCCTGCAAGCGAACAGACAGCTCCTTATTGACAATCGTTGGGCATTTTGCTGTAGAAAATCAGATTATTTTTTGAAACCACGTCACTTCCGGGGCCTCTTCATACTTCACTGCGTTCACTTGAAGCGGAACAGTGAGTCGCTGTAGCGATCTTCGCACCTATTCTGACGCGGCAGCGAGTAGCAGGTCACTCAAACGATAACTATAGTTACGTTCGAGTAGACCTTTCGATGTGAGGGAGATGACTGCAGTTGGCTGGTGTGATCGGACCTTTGACGTTTACGGTTAAGGACAACAAATTTTAACTCTGTTTCTTGTGGAGGTTACCTAAACCAGCTGCGCGCGGCACAGATATGGAAATGGCACAAGAATTTCAGAGGAAGATTGTTTGCGTGGGGTCAAAGGATCTGGTCGACCAACAGCGTCGGAAAGGCAGTCGTGAAAGGTCCCTCATAAAACCAACAATCGTTTGAATTCCTCAGCTTACCTTTTTCAAATACATTTTTTCTGCTTAACGTTACGCTTATTTAATATAATACGCCTCGAGCTTGTAGTTGCTTAGATACATGCATTTCAAACGATAACAAAAATTTTTGGAATATACTGCACTTAAATACAAAACAAAAGTACAATGAACGCCTGTTTCCAAAAGACTTCCTTTAATCATGTTGTTTTAAAATAATAACAGAAAATAAAACCGTACGTTAAAAGTTCTTATTGAAAAAGCTCACCATAGTTCATAGCTTCTGGTGCAGTCCATTTCATGGGCACTTGTTTCATATTACCACTCACACTGTACACGCCGTCTTCTTCCTCGCGAGACATTCCGAAATCAGTGATCTTCACCGACTGATGGTCAGTTATGAGGCAATTTCGCGCCGCAACATCTCTGAACGAAACACGAAAGTTCAAACAGCTGCAGCTTGCAGATGGATGCCGGGAGCGCAGTTTAACTTTTGAAGGAGAGCCTCAGCCGAATCCCCCGCTTAATGCTTTAGCAGTCAAGCAAACGCTGTGCAGTGAGAAAGATTTTTTGGGTCGAGATAAACACACCACCCGATAGATTTACATCCGGGATACAAGAACTAAATCAGCAACGCGATTGAACTACAAAACAAACGAGTTAAGCGGAAAACACAGCATCACTCACGTAGGCGGTACGAGGACCAAATAAGGCTAATCTGAGGTGAACTGGAGTCTCAAAACAACGCTCTTGTCTTTTTCGAGGTACAAACCAATCAGAGACACATGAACCCCAGGATTGAAACGTAATAAAACTACTTGAAACGTATAGTGGCAAGTTCATCACTGAGAAAAGGTTCCATTCAAAATTTAAAAAAAATTGGCAATGAATACGTTTTTGAGATTTGCGAAGCCAGTGTACGAAATACTGCACCCACAAAAACGCATACATTACTAGAAAACAAAAACACGCAACAACAGTATGTTACACGAAATACACAACGACGCAAACTCGAAAGTCAGCAGCTGTTTCCATTCCCTGTTTTGCATGAGAAAAACTTAGAACGCAGTTTGACGAACGCAAAAGCAGCACAGGGATGGTCTCGCGGAGTCCAGCGTACAAACCTGTGAATGCATTTTCGTTCTTCTAGATATGCGAGGCCCGCGCTAGCGTCTCTGCACATCTGCACGAGCAGCTTCGTAGCCAAGTCGCCTTTTCTACGTTTGAGGTACTTCCCCAAGTCGCCTCCTGTCGAGATTGAAAGAAAACGGGAGCTTCAGAACACTGGCCGCGAGGAGCAGTGCAGAGCACGCTTGTTGCGTGAGCCGCAGCTGGCGAGTGCATTACCAGCAGGTTGAAGGCATAGTGGATTCCGTACGTGAGGTCTGGTTTGTATCAACTTGTTTATTTGCGTCAAGGGAATTCGTGTGTGCGCGCTCCACTGCGTTTGCGCATGACCTCGATTCACATTGCATTCGGTTTTGTCCATCGGCGTGGACACCACGTTTTCAGCGAGTCCAGTTGTGTATCGCTAGCGCATGGACCACGTTGGCTGTTTCCGTTGCTGCTAATCAGAAGCCCTTTGTAAATGAAGATTTGTGCACCAGGAAATCTGTGAAACGAACTATCAAAGTGGTGAGAGCCAAACGCCTTGCTTCGGCTTGGC
>JGI24158J21664_10007892_pt1 | contig 14144 bp, 13 predicted proteins | sample Ectturendosymbi3_FD_21664 | JGI IMG/M metagenome (IMG submission 21664) | reverse complement strand
CTTTAAGTGAGCAAATTCATGTACAAATATACTACCTCTCAGTTACCTGCTACGTTTAACAATTATTTTAAACTCATTACAGATGTTCATCCATATATCACAAGACAAATCAAAACTCGACAATTTGCTTTACCAAAAGCACGTTTAAACTCGGGTGCTAAAATAATGAAATATAGTGCAATAGAAATCTGGTCAAAAGTTCCTCCGGAGACAAAAAATATAACGTGTTGGACACTTTTTCTGGCAGAGTATAAGAAATATGTATTACTCGGCTACTAGAACCATACTTTATGTTTTTATTTATTGTTGTACATAAACCAAGTGGATTGATTTAATTACGTATCCCTGTTACAGTGGAAAGTGTCAAATCATGAAGTATCTCTGTTATGTATTACATCGTTAGGCTTTTGTTGCGTTCACAGAAACTGGTCGCATCAAACCAGTGTATGAAGTTGTGGGATGACTATAATCTATAGATACAAAACAAATGTATTTCCGTTGTCATGCATGCATTGACGCGTTCTTTTCCACAAAGCATGATTGCGCGACTGGTTCTCAACCTGCTTAAATCTCGTGACACTGTTGCGGTGCTGCAGCGGTCCATAGCTTTTGACGCATTTCCTCTTGGCATTCACAAATACTTTTTAATGTATAAAAACAGTATAGGTTTAATGTGACAAATTTAAACCGTTTTCTTCTGGTGGTTTGTCCTTGCCTGCACCGCATTTCACTTCATTTTACCATATAACCGCTTTGCACGTTTACATTTTATACCCAGAGAAAAAGACTTTTACTAACTATTACAGGCTGTTCCCTTTACGCTTCATGCTTGGGAGGTCTGCAGCCTAGATGACCCTTGGTCCTTCGCAGTCTCCAACTCCCTTATGCATTCTATACATCGATGTACATGGAAGCCATTGCAGTTGATTATAATAATTATGACGGCGACATTCATGCGTGTGTCTTAAAAGCTTGTATTTCATCAAAGTGCATTAAATGCATTAGCGCCATCAAGCGTACACTCTATACTACAGCAATGTATATATCCTCGTCTTTTCTCGTGTATTTGTGCTTTTCTCTTTACTGCGATGCATGTGTAAAGTCTAGCGCATTGCGTGTGGGAGTGAAAACGTTACACAATATCATGGTGTGCAATTAGCTTGCTTGCAATTTTCAGGCGCATATTTCAAGTTTTTCGCAGTAAGAAAATGGATTTCGTTAAAAGATTTTGAATCCTCTTTCTTTAAATGAGCAATTTTCCAAGCGTAATTAAGCGCAGCGATAGTGTAAACGTCTTGGTCCGTTACACAGCAAGCTCACAATTACATGCTCCGGCATTTTCGTTCTTGGCTGAGTTAAACCTGGTTGATTGGTTTGATAAGTTCCTTGACACTGCACTTTATCACACAGAAGTGAGAGCATTTTTATTCTTTTAGCTGACTGTTAACAATAGTTAACTGTAGGATATTGGGTGCTGAAAAACGAAAAGATGAAATAAAAACCCTCACTGTTTGCTTGAAAAAATCCAAAAATTGCTAAAAGTAATCGCGATAATTTGAATCGTGCTAGAAAAAAAGTTGGCAGTCGATTCATACAGAAGGGTAAATAGAATCAAAATCATTTCGACATGCATAGAGTTAGATACAAATCAAGCAATACACAAGTGCTGGAAAGATTTTTAATTCCAATCAAACTGAAACATCTCACTGAGGCGGCCTCAAAATTTACCGTCACATCGAAACATACTAAAATTGCGGAGCAGAGATTTCGCAACAGTGATGCAAGCAGAATAGGAGCCAGACTTTCATTTTGCGTTTTGATGCAGCTCCATCTTTTCGGCTGTGCGAGCTACTATTTTCGTGTTTTTATGAAAACCTAGTACCTGCAAAGTATGACGACTCAAAAGGTTGTTTTAAGACCTTACGTATTGTTTTATTATTGAAAAAATTTTTGAACTAAGAAACGTTTTTCGTTCCAGGCGTATGACGTCCTCACTACTGAAGTTCCACAAACCTGGTAAAAATCCAAAGCTAGATTACAACACACTGAAATTTCATCAAAAAAAAATTAGGGGACTCAAAGTATGGCAAAGGTAAAGATGCCAGTAAAAACTTCACTTCACGATTTTGTATATCATACCAAAAGTAGTATTGGAAATTACTTTTTAATTATTGCATGAAGCTCAAGCTTTGAACAACCAATTTTTTGAGGTTACACAAATGCGAGGTGAACTCAAAGCATAAGTGACCTTCTGCGAATCTGTCTTTGGAAAGACAGTAAACACAGCAGCAGCTCCAACGGCGGATTACAAGATGCTGCAACAACGACGAACCCAATGACCTTGCCAGTGAAATTTCAAGAGAGGCCCTTACCGGAAAAAACAGGGAGTCACGCTGTGACCAACAATAAATTTTTCGACAAGCTACCACATGGCAAAAGAAAGCAAGAACTGTCTACAATATCTTGGCAAATTGAAAGGCCCGCTGGCTACGCAATGCGCCACTCACTACACCCAAAAGATTTATCGCAACGACACATTGTTTTTTTCTTAACTGAATGAAGCTGATCTCAATTAAAATAGTCAGCTCAAGTAATTTTGAGAAATTGGATTGCATACAGTTTATCCAATTGATTAACAGTAATTGCTTCCTGCCGTGGAGAGGTGGTCCTGTACCTTTTCAACCTTTTCAAGGTACAGTATTGTGCCTGAAGTTTGGAGAGAAACTAGGCCCTGGCAAAATCGCTGACGTTTCACAACCATGTTAAAAAGACAATCAATTTGCTTTATAAAAGATAATGTTGCCAACCCCTGGAGTTAGAGCCTGAATATTTGAAAGAAAAAAACTGTTTTTTGAACAGTGCGATTATTTTCGTCTGTTTTATCGTGGACGTCATTCTAAAGAACTATTGATACACAAAATTGCCTGCTTCCCGACTGTGAAAAGTTTTCTTGATTTGTTTTGTCGTGTTTTACTGTTCTTATTTATGAGTCATACAGCTGTACTTTTTCTGCAACATATGAGCCAGTAAACGTCATAACGCAAGTAGCGCAAGGTCAAGCGAAATGTTTCCACGGTCAGAACTTTTTATTGATCACTTCACAGTTGAAAATCAAAGTCATGCCAGAATAAAAAGTATGTCGACTAGAGAAGGCAGACGAACTGCCAAGAGTTCGTTATTCGAAGCCTGCGTTATCAGAAGAGAGCATCTATTTTCATAGCAAATGTTTTGCAGGTTCTGCAAAGCTACGACAAACGTAGGCTTGTCGGAAGTTTACGTCACAGATCATTCGTCAAGCGCAATGTCTTCATGCCACCAAGGTTTCGCTGTTTTACACGAGTTCACTGCGTTCAAAACAACATCTCGAAGTTCACGCTGCACAAACAGGTTAGCGTCCTTGAATTACACCACTTTCAGGAATACAATTTTAACAAACGCCAATAAATTTATTGCGGATTGTGACCATGCGTCACAAACAGGGGCGTAACGATGGGGGACAAGGGGGGAGCAATTCTCCGGGCGCCGAGTCACTATGGGGGCATCAAATCACTGTGGGAAGCACCGAAACGTCCCAACAATGTCACAAGCACTTCCTTCACTACAGTGCATTTGCTACCGAAAAATCTCAGTCTCGAACATGGGAGCGCCAAACCTGCTTCTTGCCACTGGCGCCATCTACCCTCGTTGCACCCCTGGTCATAACAATAGCAGATCATACGGACATGGCGTTCTTTCTACACTGTTCAGCTGTGCTTAAAATTTTTAACTCTAAATTGGAAATTGCCTAAATCTCATGAGATTAAATGCAGTTGAAGGACCTTTATGTGCTAACAAATTAATGCTTGCAGACGAGGAGTTACAAGATTGACTCTGGTAAATGTTGTCTACCGATTTACACGATAGCCAAGGATTAAACTACTACATCGCATACAGGGGTGGATCCAAGGGGGGCGATTGGGGCGATCGCCCCCCCTAAAACCTACGAAAGCAACTTTTTTCACCATGATTTTGTACAATTCGGAAAACAGCATTCGCGATATAAGGCCATTTTGCCGTCCATTGTTTTGTCCCAGCAGTGTTGTGAAGTATACTTCATCTCCCCCACAGTAGTGAACGCATAATGAGCCGTGACTGCCAAATATTGCTGAAATCGCCCCCCTAAAATTACTGCCTGGATCCGCCCCTGATCGTATAGCACTTGTGAACGTCAAGTAAAAACTTAAACATAAATGTTTGGCCCTAATACAGTGTAATTTTAAATTTTTGCATTGGCAACACACGAACAGCCTGAAAAACTATTCGATAGAAAAGGTACAAACTGATGTATCAAACTTTGGTGTACTCACAGCCACCGCTGTTTGAAGCTGCTTCCCAGGAAGCCGTAAAGATACGGATTGATAGCTGAGTTGAGAAAAGCCATTAGAGTGCCAGCAGTAGCAATGTTCCGGCAAATATATCCCTGAAACAAATGCATGAAATTATGAAAGGTCTCGAATAGGTCATGGAAACGCAAAAAAATTCATTGAAAAACATACTAATGAAAGTTAATTTCAAACTACAATTCAATGAATTCTTTTTCACTTTCCTTGGAGAAATCTTACCTTTTCTTCTGGTAATGCGATTCCAGACAATTTTGCCAAATGTCCGGCATAAAAAGGAAGCCATAAGAAAAGGAAGCATGAGACGAGACCCAAACACGTCACAACAATGCGCCTGTGCTCCTGGCGTGACACAATTCCTTGTTCTTGGTCAGCAAAGGCTTCCTTTGAGTTGCGCGCATTGTTAGATCGCAGTTTGAGTTTGGTCACTGCGAGACCGCGAATGATTTTTCCATAACTTAATGCCATCACCTAAAAGGTATCAACAAAGTAACTATTTTACTGTCAGTTGCACAAAAGCAATCGACCGCTGAAACCACTTACCAAGCAGGGCAAAACATACATCACTATGAAATTAAACAATATGAAAGCCTTCCATGTCGTGCCAGCGTACTCATAAGTGCAATCCATTGCAATAAGAAGTTCTTCTGTATTTTCTGATATGCTGGGGGACAAATTCGAATAATCATCAAAATCGTACTGATAAAAGATGGTGGCGAAGTTCATTCCACTCTCTTCAACTGTTCTGTTCGTTTGTTCCGTGAGGTTGGCACTGCAAGAGTTTGTTACCCACTTTTTTAAAAAAAGTTAGATGCAATTTTGAAGTCATGCTAAACTTTTTGTAACCATATCTCACAATTAGGTGTTTACAATGTTCGTATAAGCAACGCGTAAAAAACATTACATCGCCGCATAGAAACAAAGGCAGTGCAACCGTCCCATACAAGAAGCGGCGGATACTTTTGGCGCCGCTGTTTTAGCGACGGTTGCATGGCGGCGGCAATATGGCGCCGAATTGTTTTAGCACCATCCGTTTTGGCACTGAGCTCTTATGGCGCCAGTTGAGAGACTGAGAAGTGAGAGTAGTGACAATGGAAGAAAACATGGATAAAACTTTAACTGTTAATATACATCGTAATTGTAAGGTAGACCTCGCTAATAGCCAAGTNGCGCTCGTGATTCAAAATGTTTTGCGATGTTTAGAATACGCTCATCAGCCTTAATGTATTTAANGAGTTTTTTGATTCGAAGGTTTCCCAGCAAGTCATGAGTCGCTCATNGTAATCGTCACCCCCTTTCTGTATTTTCCTATTACCATCAATAAACTTCCAGATAACTGGATGATTAATTCCCAATTCAGCATATACAATTTTCAAACTTTTCTNTATGCTGCCTCGGCATGATTATTGGTTCTATCCTCTCCAACTATTNTTCGCCTGTATTGATTCCACATTCCTGTTGGAAATACTGGTGGACGTCGTNTACCACCCCATCCTTCTGGCCTCCCAGCATAATTATCTTTAAACCAGTTCAACAACGGTTGAAGTTCATCTGGTAAGTTCCTCGATACGGCATTGAATTGAAACTTCCAGAATCACCAATCCTCTTGAATTGACAGGGTTTAGAGAAGCAAACTTTAGTACACTGCGTTTTCTTTGTAAGATATTTTTAAAAGCCTGTGAGTATGGAAGTGGTTCTTGTGCAACTTGAGAACTATTTTCAATGCTTCCGTCTATAATTGTTGACGGCACTTCAAGAGTTTCCTGAGCTTTACGTTTCAAACTTGTTTTGATAAAAGCAACCTCCACTTCAGTTGCTAAAGCACTACGACCAGCGTCTGTACACGGTTTCGGGAGGATGAAGTACACACGCTAAGTATTTCTGTAATCAAGCCCAAAATTGATGGCCGTCTTCCCGAACAGCACAGCTGGTAGCTATATTTAAAAATCTTACGATGGTAGCTGTTTTATTTTTATTACGACTACTATACAAACAAGTTATAGTCCTACATGATTGAACGAGGACCCAGAAGCTAGAAGGGCCCGGTATCGGTTTTCGTACCTTCTGCTAAAATTTCTCTCAGTGGCTCTGCTGGCCCCTGATTATGACAGTGTTCATGTACTTTCTTCAATGCTTCGTTGTTTTTAATGTTACTCCGCCCTTTACATTTGTTTTTATTTCGCATCTCCAAAGCAGCAACATTGGGTTACTTTAGCTACATTTATCAAAAACGCATTGGTTCATTCCTCTTGCTAAGAATAATTTCACCCATTTCTCTTATGGGCTTTAGTTGGTTAAGAAAAGCACGTCTTTTTCATGTCGTGAAATAAAAAATACGCTCACCACCATCTCAACACAAACGCACACTGTTTGTTTTTGACGAGATGCCCGCTTGAAAAGGAACCTGGGTAACACACATTTCTACAGGCAACGACGTGTGCTTACGTGTAATCAAGAAATAAGCGCAAGCGACAAGCTCAAAATATCTCAGCGCAAAATAGCCGGTGTTGAGTACTGTAGTCCTATTCCCACAAAAAGCAGACTCTACAAGACAGAATTAACTGTGAAATTAAACCCATCCCTTAACGAAGCGTTGGTCATTGTGGTGAGCGTGTCGTCTACGACAAGCAAAGTTATAAACAGGGTTGCGGATTCGGAGTCGTAGAGAGTCGGATGGTTTGGGTGGAGTCGGATTCCTAACAACACTAGGAGTCGGAGTCGGATTTTTTGTCCGACTCTGACTGCGGAAGTCCAATTGGATCAATTTTGCATCACACTCTTAAGTTGGGAATTACTGTCAAAATGGTACAGTTTCTTATGAAAAATTTGTTGAAACAGAGAGTTCTTGCTGTGTATCACGATTTCTATTGATTGTTAGCTACTACAAAACTCTTGACATCCAAACTTCATTCACTTCATGTTAAGAAGTGGGAGTCGGAAATTTTGGAAAGGTCGGAGTTGGAGTCGGACATTTTACCTCCGACTCCGCAAGCCTGGTTATAAATCAATATTAATTTTTCGCGTTACTTCGCTCGGGCTGTATTCGTACACGTGCTTATTAAATGCTCACTTTAAGTTCTAATTGGACATCAACCAGATTTGAAAAAATTTCAGGAAGTCCAAAACGATGGGATAAGAAGAAAAAGGCACTAACTTAATGTTATCCACTGACGCAAACAGCTCATATTTTTGGGGGAAATGATTATAACTTGTTGTTGTACCTTACAACTAAACAGCATATTTAAAAAAAAAATTTGGTGGTAATTGCCCGCTACACACGGGCCATGTTGATATCTACTGTAGGTGGTGTTTTACTAGGACAGCGGCTCTCAAACCTTGCGTCGATAAGCTACCTGGAGTGATTAGATACTGTGAAACGAATGGGTTTACATTGGTCGCTGCGGGCCAAGCAAGTTGTTTGCGTTGCTTTGTTTTCAGAACATTTTATGCCTCAACCTTAACCAAATATGTAACTCGTGAAGTGAAACAAAACTCAGTGAAAGGCATGTTGGACCATCATAAACCTGGACTGCCCACGTACAACAGCGGTGCGCAAATCCAAAGTTCTTATGGTGTTCCAGAATTGTATGTTGTGTTGTAACAAATGATGCAATAACAAATGATTTACAGCACACGTGCTTGACTTGGGGCAAGCCAAAAATCTGCGTTTCATTGCATTTTACTTCTACTGGTGAAAGTAACTTCGCAGTTTTATTGCGAGTGTCTTTTTATCCTAGGTTTGTTTCGAATCTTTAAATACAGTGAATGTACCCATCATTGTTGCTGACTGTAAAACAACATTGTGGATTAATTGTCTTGAATGTTTGTTGGCAGCTTTGCTTAACAACCCACGTAATTTTGCACGAACAGGTGACTCCGGTGTAATAAACAAAGCTCATCTCGCATTTAAAGCACCCACATTTTCTGTGGTAAAACTGATAACCTTGTAGAAAGTAGAGTGAACACGATAAGGTCCCACTGTTAAAGCGAAAAATGGTCACTGGCCTGCAGAGACAGCACGCTTCCCCATCACTATACTGTGGACAGTGTCAACATCAGGGGCCATAACACAACAGCAGAGGCTTTTGACTTTGGCTCTTCACAGTCGATTAACTCTTGTGTAAAATGTTTTTACCCTCTAGGTTAAAATTATTGCGTAAAAAAACGCTGTATTTGGTGTTTGACATGATTCTGTGGATGTTTGTATGATTGTTTATATTTGTCGGTTTGTTTAGGCGTGGTATTTTATTTGTGTTTAAAAAGTGGCGATGTGTAAAACAAATTAAACAATGATATAATCAGTCCACCAGTATTTGACACAGCACTGTGTGTTTACACATCTGGTACTGCTGTTTGGCAGCACGCCCAGCACTAATATACCAAGAAATAAATGCCCATATACACGGCCGTAACGCGCCGGGGGAGAACCGAGCAATTCCATTTGAGATATTTAAAAAAACATGTTTATTTGTTGGGAAGAAGGTCAGGTTACAACAATTTTGCGGCCCGAAAATATCAGCTAGTTGCGACCCTGCCCATGTACGTCGCATTATGAAGTTTGAATGTATTGAGTTTACTTGCTGTTTTGGTACACAACATCATTAGCATTTCTCTGCACTGCGCAACAAAAATGCTGTCTTTTGAGGCGTTAAACAAAATTGGAAAAGTATGATTTCACTCACGAAATAACCATATAGATTTTGTCTTATTAGGGGTTGAACAGCAACGAAGCCTACCACCTGTTGTTCAGTGCTCATGCACACCTCCGTTGCACTGCTAGTCAGATTTAGGGTCACATGGAAGTCACCAGGTACTTAGTTTAGGGGGATAAGGGGGATAACGCTTTGACAAGGAGGGACACAATATCTTTTGTCCCCCCAATATTATGTGTTAAAAATAATGTAGTTGCACAAAGTTCGTGGTTACATTACAGTTGAAACCCCTGCATAAAGCCGGGGAATAAATAAGAAAAATGGACGTAATCATTGGATTAGGCTACCTATAGACACAGTGTACAGATTTACTATGTAAATTGAATTATCATAACTGTTGATAATTGCGTTCGAATTAACCGAATCAGTGTGTGTGTGTGTACGTAAACGCCGCTGAATAGTCTGCAATATACAGAACACGGTTGCCACTGCTAGTCGTTTTCAAACGATTTTGTGGTTTTTCATTTGACCTATCTGGTATAACGGTTCTAGTGAGAATCCTGTGGTTTGAGGAGCAGTGCATTTTATTTCGGGATTGACCAAATTTGAATTTATTATCACTAAAATTGTTCAGCATAATTATATTCAAGCAAAATATTATCGCTTCCATAAATTTGCCTCCACTTTTGCAAAAAGGTCGTACTACGGCACTACGGCTGAGTGAACATGGCGACGTTATCGAAACGCAAACAGTAATTGTATTTTTGTGTGATATGCACAAGAAACATGCATGCCACACAAAGTTTGTTCCTCCCAAAGTTTGGTTTTCTAGCAAACTCGGTCCATGGAAGTCACTACTACTTTTACAAGAAACCTAAGACAAAGATGGCCTTGGTTAGAACCACGTCTAGTGTCCAACATGAAAACTAAGTCTACAAGTTTGTTGCAAACATGTAGTGAAATCATAGAATGGGAAATGTGAACCACGTCCCAACATGGGCAAAACAAATATTTTGTTTAGGGCGTTCTGGCCTTATGCAACTAGTATTTAAAGTCGCACTCAACAGCTGCAGCTGCTTGAAAAGAGCAATAGGAAAACGTGTATGTATTGTAAGTCTTGTACGTACCTCAGAAAAGTGAAAATTGGAGAGGCAATAGTGCGCAAAATTGTGTTGAGGTTTTTATAACCGATCGATGCAGTTTTTTTGTTTGCACAATTCTACAAAATTTCAAACAGCAAACCATCAATAAGTATGCTTATAGCACAAGTAAAATGTCTTACATAGTAAAATGACCAAAAAAATCCAATTCCTCGTTGGTCGAAGCTCTGCAAAAATAAATAAAAGTAAACTAATGCATAGAAAGTCCTTTTATCTCAATCAATGTTGAAACTTGAATTAAGTCACTTACATGCAATGTCTTCCGTTTTCGTTTAGTTGTTGAAAGTTAGCTTCGAGCATCAAACACATTTCTGGTGAGAAGCCCTCTAAGACACAAATCTTGGTAATATTGTCTGATTGATATATTGCTTTAAGAGAAGAATCATCTGGAAAGCTGTGTCTGAAACACACACATGTAAATTTTGTACGTTATCTCACAATAAATGCGCGTCTTTGAATACGCACTAAGATTGCGTGTAATATTCAACTGGAAATGGTATATGAAAACCAAACAATTTAGTAGCATAATAAAACTACACATTTCAGCTACTGAATAAAAAAATCGATCTGAAAAGCAAACTGTTTTGATTAATTGCTATAATTATCAACCACCTTTATTGGTTAGGTTTGATTTAATAGTTTTGTTTCTAATCTCTGTAAAAGTTTTGCTTGAAGTAGCACTTGGGATAATTACTCTTATGGTTCGCATGTAATGTCGAAGCTGTATCGTCATGTTGTTTTGCTTTTCGACAGTTACTTAGTGCAACCTACATCACAGAAATTTGTAGGCCCGAGCTCACAAAACGGGATTGTAAGGTTAGCTTACATTGCAGTAGCTAGCACCGTGTCCTTCGCTCTACCATAGCTTTATTTAGGCCTCGTTAAATGCTAGCATGTAGACTGAAATTAATGTGAAAAACCGTTAGAATCTTTTTCAAACAAGAATAATATATTCTTCTTGCTTAGTAATTGACTTTGTTGTTCGACAGCAGAGGTGGCCAAACTGCCGCTCGGAAGCCGCATACAGCTTTTTTGGCCATTGAATGCACTCAAATCGGGTTTTGCGGAGTAAACGCTTGTTTATACTGCAAGCTGGCCCCAACCATTACGCTACTAGACGCTAGGCTAGTGGAATCATATTTGCGAATTTTTTAACGTCACCTTAAAGGTTGATACGGTGATTCGGTAATTATCACCTCATAGCAATATCGCTATATTGGCCTGGAAGTGAAGTATACAGGTTCTGAAAGTAAGTCAACCGCAATTTTGTCGTAACTAGTGCAGGTCGCTCTTTTGAGCATTGTCATTTTGTTCACCCTTCATTAAAGATAATAATAACTGTATAGTTTGTCAGTGCCTCACAAGTTTAAACTCTCTCCTACAGTCACTGCTTAAAAACAGAGCAACCAACTCGACTTTAGCGATATCGGAGAGAAAAAATTTGAAAGAGTGAGGGACATAATTTGAACAGTTTTAACATCTTATCAGACAAATTTTAAACAAGTTACAACCCATATCGAGATTAAAACCATGATTACCTTGTATTAATTTTCATTCGATAAATTCCTCACCGCGTGTATGTAAATGTAATTTTGTAACCATCTATCGAAAACAATCCTTTCACAGCCAAGAATATAATATGATCTTATCATAGTACTTTTTTCATCTGAGGTGTAGGATTTTCAGCTCTTATTCAACTAGAATACAAGTTTGTAACATGTTTTGTCTGTTGCGGCTCTGAAAGCTTGAGCTTTGCCATATGCGGTTGTGACGTGAAACAATACTGGCTACCCATTCTTTGTACGCAGAGTCTCCAAACTACGGGCCAACGAAGCTATTTCATCCGACCACAAGGACATTTTGTCAATAATGAAAAATAATATATTTACGAAATATTTGCTGATTTGGCAGAAGGTAACATATCCTGAAACATTCGCATAACGTAAAATGTCTGGACCTCGAACTGTTGTGTGGCAGCGTATGTTGCATGCTCTCTGGCAAAAGAGTTTGGAGACCCCTCTTCTAGAGCGAAGCACACAACGAAGCTCAACTGCATTACCACCACAGACTGCAACAAGGCAAATTTTCTACAATCCATATCTTTGCTTGTGGGTTGGTGCATTCCGTCGCAACGGGTTAATATTTTGACAAGTTGTGCACTAGATGCTTTTTGATAACTTCTATGTCGTGATGCAATATGCACGAAGCTATAAGCTTTGATGCAACCATCCGCTTAACAGAACGATACGTCGTTTTCTTCAAATTCGGTACTAACAATGACTAGCTTGCTGATTCATTGGCAAGTGCTAACGCAGGTAGTGACTTTACCTTTTGTTTGCTTTTTCAATTTTTGCCACGGAATATGAACCATCTTGCCGGTGAAATGCTTAAATATTTGACACATTCAATCTAACAAATCAGTAAGAACAGTCAGTGCTCTCACTCTACTATAAATAGATAAAAATGGGTATTTTGCAAGTAAGTTGCTTTTGTAGGCCATAAAAAAATAATTACTGCTAATTTATTAGCTGCATGTCAGCCATTGCTTGCTGTTGAAGATGAAATAACGTATTCATAAGAATATTTAAACGATTATCGAACGAACCTGCATTGACATCTCGGGTGGATTCCAACTACAATACTGTTCATCATCACTGGAATGCAAAAAAGCAGACACACTCCCCATATTGCGCTTGTAATTATTACTGCATATCGGAGAGTGCGAAATTTTTGATGAATATTTGAGAAACTGTGGCACACCGCAATGCACCGGTCCACGCTGACTACCTGAAAGAAAAATAATCTATTAGCACCGAGGAGAGCGAGAAGCGAGAACGAACCGTTTTCTAAACTTTCTAAATCTTTAAACAGTGAAATTCTGGGTAGTTGATATAATTTTCATTTTGTTTGCGTTTTGGTTTCGCTCCGCGTAAACCATTAGGGCTGATTTCTACTGGGGCACGGCTCGGCACAGTCGCGCACATGTTTTTGTTTGTTCTATTGTAATTTGGGATTTGTGCTGAAGCGTGCTCGTGCTCGCATGTGCTGTGCCGTGCCACTTTTCGATGGCCGTGCGAGGAAAAATGAGATACCTCTGAATACATTTTCGTGCCGGTGTGTGCGCACGACTTCTCACGTGACCTTGTGTTGCCTGCTTCGGAAAAGGCGACGTCCGGGTCTTGCTGTTGTTTTGTGGAATGGGTTCACGCAGTTTTTGAGTAGAGGCTGGTAGAAAATTCTGAGTGAGTTGCCCATAGGACACTAGCTGCTAAAATATCGGTAGATTGTTCTCAAGCTTGTAATCACAAGATTTCATGGAGTGGACCTGGAGTGTTTAGCTAGTGGCATAAAATCAACATCATAGCCCTCACTCAGTACAGTAGTAGTTCAAGTTGCAATCAACCAGATTCAATGGTGTAACCTAAGGCTAAACGCAGTAAAACCCTTTACTAATTCCAGTATAGCCTAAAGGTAGGAAAACGATTGAAAAACTAGCTTTTATGAACGGGTTGATCTAGGCTAGGCTAAGGTTCAGTACTGTAGTTTTCAAAATAGTTATACTTCAAGTAGGCCTTTGTCAGTTTGTTTATACCAGTAGGCCCAGCTTTGTAACCAAGCACTGAAGTAGTATGCTCATGTGTGATGCATCATTTGGACAATTTGCTTTTTCCATGAAGGTGAAGGTAATGTGCAGGGTTGCATACATTCAACCACTTTGTTGTTTTAATCAACTGAATGAATTGACACACTTGCTTGTATCATTTTAACCACAGTGACAGTTGTTCTTTTGCTTTGGGATATTTCTAAAGTTGTAGGCCAGCAACTTTACTTGAAAGAAATAAACACTTTATATAAAGCAGTTATACTTAAATTTTGCTAGAAAATATCCTTTTTTCCTAGCACGTTGGAGATGAAATTTTGTGAAAATTTGCATAGATTCTTTGCTAATTAGG
>JGI24158J21664_10007891_pt1 | contig 14145 bp, 8 predicted proteins | sample Ectturendosymbi3_FD_21664 | JGI IMG/M metagenome (IMG submission 21664) | reverse complement strand
GGTGTGAGAGCGATGGTGGCTAATATTACGCATACAGTAGGTTAGCAATGAATATTTTTTTTACTACGATTTTGGTATCATTGCTCTGCATAAATTACAGGTTTTTGTGGTTCCAGTGATGTCATTTTATATCCGCAATCAAGAAAGATCTGCTACTGAAGGACATCCGTTTTTTACATTGCACTGAAGTAAAGACTAGAGACCAAGAAAGTTTTGAAACAAATGTAGCTCTTGGTATAGGTTTTTAGTCATCCAATGCATCTTAAGGTTGGAAAGCTACATATGAGAGTCAGAGTGGCAGAATATTTAGAGAAGAGTCACTGGTAGAGTTTATATGGCTTGCAAAGCAGGATTCTACTGGCACTGTATATCCTGCAAACTGTGCAAAAACAGAATGAGAAATGACAAATGTAGCTATTATATAGTAGAACATATAATGTGGTGAACCACAAAAGAAATGCAATTTAATTGGTGCCTTGTGAAAGACGGATTTCCATAATTAGTGGGTCTTGGTTGCGGATATAAAACAACGCAACTGGAGTCTCAAAAACCGATATTTTACGCTGATTAATCATAGAAAAAGGTTAGTGAAAATATTATTTGTTGTTAACCTACGCTTGATTTTAGCCATAATCCTTCTCGCAATAAAATTAGACAGTGTCTATTTTGCCGCCAAGATGACAGCAGTAAAATGCTTGGTAGAAACGAAGTAAATGTAACTAAAAAATAAACCTACAACCTAACCTTAACCCTAACCTTAACCCTAACCGTAACCCTAACCTTAACCCTAACTTTAACCCTAACTTTAACCCTAACCTTAACCCTAACCTTAACCCTAACCTTAACCCTAACCTTAACCCTAACCTTAACCCTAACCTTAACCGTAACCTTAACCCTAACCATAGTCCTAACCATAGTCCTAACCTAGCCCTGACCTAACCCTAACCTAACGCTAAGCTAACACTAACCTAACAATAAGCTAACCCTATCCTAACCCTAACCTAACAACTCCACTAACCCCTAAACATAACATAACACCTAAGCGGAGCCTGAAAAAGAGCAAAGAAAAAAAAGCAAAACAAAAGTCGGCAAGGTGAGAGTCGAACTGAAAACCATTGGCATAGAAGCCATAACACGTAACCATTGCACCATGAGCAGGACGGCGTTTTCTTGACAAAGTGACCTTTTTCTTGGTATTGCGTCATGCCACGAGACCAAATCTTCGACTGCCAGCACAGTAGCTCCAGCTGATCTGTTGCCACTAGAATATCGTCAGTAAAATAGACACACCATAAAATTATTGCGTTCTTGATAACAAGCTCCAGTGGGACCAAAATTTAGTTTTCAATAATTGTGAAAATATAATAATTAGAGCATCGTAACTTTTCAGCATTACGTGTTCAGGGAAAATTATATTAGATTGCAATGACAACTTGATATCTCTGTTGTATTTTAAGCTTTATTCATTGTGTAATGAGGTATTTTTCCACTTCAGTTATGTCATCACTAGGGCAACCAAAAGTCAATGAAGTCAAAATTTTTCTTCCGTTTTGAAAGTTCATGAAACGTCCACAAACCAAATTTCATGCTCATACCATGAGGAAAGTCCAAGTTATTAGGTAAAAAAAGTCAAAATTTATCATTAGGTCAAAATTTATTGTTAGGCCGAAATTTTCTTGCAGCAGAGTTTTTTTCTCTTCATCGATACTTTATTGAAAATACAACAACAGATATTGATATGCTTTTACAAGTTTAGTTGCAATTCTGTAGTAATAGTGGGTTTGTTGTGACTTATGGCGTAATAATGCTGTTTTACCCACTACTGGACAATTGAATAGTATGTAGCATAGGCATGGTAAGGCAAGAAACATGGTCTTACAGTACTTGGTTTGGTAAATGCTTAATCCATTACGCATATAACGTTTCAACTTTATGATCTTCTCAGGTTTGACTCTACTGTAGTTGTGTACTTATCAATATATTGTTCCCAAATTTAAACAACCAAATATTTAAAAATTTTGAAGCATAGATTGTATGAATATGCTTCTGGATTAACCTCAACACCTAAGGCTGAATTACTTTGCAGTTGCAAATGCAGAAAATTTGTAGGTCAAAATAAAGTCGAAATTTGTAAATTATAAAGTCAAAATTGTAGTTTTTAAGTCAAACAATAGGTTTTCCTAAACATGACAAAAAGGAAGTCAATGGGTATGTGAAAAAAATCAGTAGATCAAACAGGCTAGATTTCAAGTCTTTTGAGTCTTTGATTGACTTTCTAAGGTTCCAGGTTCAAAAGTTGTAGTCTAAAAACAAGAAAATGATTATTTACCTAATTAGATAATTCATTTTTTGTTTTAGGCCATTACTTTTGTTTTGAACCAAAAACACTAGAAAGCCGATCAAAGACTCAAAAGATGTGGATTCTGGCCTAGTTTCCAATAAAAACTTTTAATGCGGCTCCTACATAGATACCATGTTTATTCATGTCTAAGTTGCAAAATTATGTGCCAATTGTTCACCTTGAAAATTGGGGTGCAATTACAAACAATATGTGACTTACAAATGCATTGCCTGGAAGTGTGTTTGATGGCTATGTTGGTGTGTGATATTTACAAGAAATCTAGCTAAGCAAAGTTATGTGTCTAAGGAAGAGATGGGGTGATGTTCATGTGTGCCCATGTTTTTGATGTGGCTCTTTGCGGGAACACTGTAAGAAATGTAGCTCTTGGTCTCTGACTGGTTGGCCATCCTGGAATAGAGGGAAGTAGGCAATACAGGAAATTAGCCAGTAGAAGAAAGTATGCAGAAGATGCAGGTAGAGAAAATCACACTTTACCTTGCCTATATTGTATATTTCTCACTAACCTTACATATTTTTTACTCACACATTTTGCAGAACATGCATGTCACATAGACTTCATATGCTATATGTACCCTACGTGTAGGTTTTTACTGATCATTTTTCAGTCATATACCGAATTTTTTTTAAATGACCAAAAAAAATTTGGTGAATTTGGTCATAATGTCAGAAAAGATAGACTAGTGAATGCTGTTACGGTAAATTATAGTACTATGGTGAGGCAAATGACTAAAATGTCTCAGTGAAAAAAACAGGCCCTACATTTTAACTGATTTGGTAGGTAACACAATTTTTGTCACTGGGGATGCGCTTTTTGGCAATCTTGTGCAATATTCAGTGTAGTTGCTACTTAACACAGTGTTTCGGCAATGAAATAATGGTTGCAAACATTTTATATGCTGCATAACTTGTAAACTGAGCGTCACCTATGTTAGAGCTGACCCTGTCATTACAAAATCAGCTTTGTCATTGAGTTACAGTTCAAGTAAATTGGTGAAAACACATTCAGATGGCATCTTCCTTTTACTACTTGATATATTTCATGCAAGATGTTTTCTACACAGTAGTAATAAATTCACCTTAGGCAAAAAGCTTTCTGCAGCCAAGTGAGTCATGTTAATGAGGATAGAATAGAAGATACAAAGATGAATTTTTATGTCAAAACTTAGAGCTGATAGTAATGTATGTATTTCTTTGAATTCTTTCAACAACCTTATGCCTAATTACTTGTTTAAAAAATATAATAACGATATGTGTGTTTCAAGTATGGTATTTTTGTTGAATCATTCCAAAAGCAAACAATTCTCTTGTATCTTGTTCAGTTGGTTGCTTTAGTTTTTGTAGCTTTGACTAAATCAACGAAGTTCAGAAAAGAATTAGTAACAAGTTATTTCTAATTTGTATTTCTTTTAATATTATAGGCTTCTTTGTTCTGGTATATGCTACATAACCTTAACTGTATATAATCTGCTCTAAAATTCTAACTGTCTTTAAAATTTGTTGATGTTGTTGGAATGTCAGTAGTTCATTTATAACATTGGAAATGGATCAAAGTGGAGCAAGATCTCGTAAACCAGATCAAAACACATCATCTTTAAATATGCGTGAAACAACTCAAACAAATGAAGCACAGGTTGACAAGCCAAAAGATTTTGTGACACATGGGAATGCTTTTGATTGGTGGAATGAAGACCGTGGAAGTGTTTTTCTTCTGTTGTTTTTGTATGTTCTCCAAGGCATACCTTTGGGTCTTGCTGGAAGCATCCCAATGCTTTTGGCAGTAAGTTTGATTGTCATAGAGTAGTAGCATAGAGATAGAATCACACCTGGACCTTCTATAGAATCTCCAACAATTACTTTAATAAGTTTACATAAGATTTCATGTAAGTTTTTGATCAGTTAAACAGTTGGCACCTTTTTGATTTGCTAAATCTTGCAAAATGTCACTTTATATTTTACATTACTGTTTATCAACTGTAGGAATTAATAATGGTAGTTGAAAAATAATTGTTTTTTTACATGCATTTGTGATACTATAGGTCAGGAGCTTCTAGCTCAACTGTCATTTGTCAATATATTGATATTGCTACAGTCCAACAGTAAGTTGTTATAGCCATCTTTGTCACTTTAGTTATGATATTTCTAGTTGCCAAACTGTCAGCTTTAAGTTAAAATAAAAAAAATATTTTATTTCTTAAGTTATAGCTTGTATATCTACTCAGTTCAGTTTCATTATACTCACTTTTGCACTCTGTTGGAGTGTTGTGAGTGGTCTAACCTGTTTGTACTCGTGAGATGATCAACGCTTGACTATGACCTGAGAGTATTTGACATTCTCTGTGGATGGGTAGACCAATCACATGCTCAGAAAGCAAGTGGTGACACCAAGTATACATTTTGTAATTTTGCGGCCCAGTGCCAGTCCATTGCCAGGTGTTGCAACCACTGGTCTGTGATGCCAATGTCTGCTTGTGTGTGCTATGGGCATACGCCTGCTTCAGCGGTAATTGCTACATTGGTAGTGAATCACTGAATCAATGGCAGCACCACACATGAACTATTTCTTTGCATCCATCCATCAATGTTGTGCATGAGGCTGGACAAGCATCAAGACCCATTTTCAAGTCTTTTGTATGACCCAACCAGCAATTGAACCAGCCTACCAACTCTGGTGGCACATATCCAACCAACCGACCCACCTAGCTTATAAACTAGGAGTTCTAAAATTAATAAGAAGTACCAAGAAATTATGTACCAAATGGCTAATGTTTATGCTTAATACTTTCTTTCCTTATTTCATTGTCTTATATTTTTGTCATATTTTCAGATAAAGTTATTTCTATTTAATAGGTGAAATTTAGAATTCAGGCAGAAAGTTTACTTTCTAACATTTTTGATGTGTCCCAAGGAAACAAAATGGTTGATTATGACTACTTCGTGGATTTTTCTTATTTGAATGGCGGAAAGTGTTCATAATATAGACATGATACATATTGGAATGCATTTCTTAGTTAACAAATATGTTCTGAGGTCAAAAATTTCTCAGGTCTAGAATTAAAGACCAAATTGTGTGAGAATTAGTCAGCTACATGTACACTTAGGGCTCTGAAATTTTAGCAGATATACTATATGTATGTACTGTAAGTTTGATGTAAATCTTTGTACTGTGTTTAAAAATTTTGTGTGACTCTGAAAATTTGTCTTTTTCTTGTAAGTGGTCATAACAAACCCTTTTTGGTCTTATAGTGCCACATTAAAGCATGTTACAATAGTAGTAACAATGATTGAAAGAAATAGCAAGGTTGTCTGATAATGATGCATTTGAACAATCAATTCAGAAAATTAACTGAGTGATGAGTGACGCAGAGCACCACCTGGGAAAGCAGAGATGGCTGCCTGCCAGCTACTTCTTACATTCTGAGTAGGGGTCAGAGTTAGTATAATGAGATTTCTTACTAAGATTGAACTTCAATGTGCTAATTTGTGCTTTAAAATAACTTATTCCACTTGATGTTTTATTATTCAAGATCTTTGCTGCATTGTTATATCTTTGCATTTGGTGGAGTAAACAAATTTAAAAACGCTTCCTGAAACTAGGTTAACCCTGCTTAAAAATGCTTATGTAACCCCTATTTAAAAACCCTTTCTGAAACTAGGTTAATATCTTATTACCAACATTATTTATGTGCAGAGCAAACATGTGGATTATCATGAACAAGCCATCTTCAGTTTTGTGTTTTGGCCTTTTAGCATCAAGCTGTTGTGGGCACCGATAGTAGATGGAGCATACTTCACTAACTTTGGAAGGAGGAAGACATGGTTAATTCCTACTCAGTATTGTATTGCCATTGTCATGTTGATTTTGTCATACAGGTATATAGTTCATCTTTTAATATGCTTAAAAATATAAATGTTGTTGATAAGTTTCCTCTACATGTACAATAAGTATGACATCATAATATTCCTAGAACTGTGGAACTAAACTAAATTTTTGTGTTTAGTAATATATGCCATGATTGTTTTCTGGTTGAGTTGCATCCTAACAAGATCAAAATTAATTTTAGAAGTGTAGAATAATTTAATCTTTTAGCTACTGGCAATCAATTTAGTTTCACCTGATTTTTGGCAACTTTTTTGCATCCTTGCCACTGATGATTTTATCTCTTGCCATTGATTCTGGCACAGCGTAAAGCTTACTGAGCTTATATGTGGAGCAACGTTCTTAAACCATAATCAAATGAAGCATGGCATGTGCCATCGTGTTTAGTAAGGACATTTAATGATTGGCAAACTAGGGTGAACATCACCATACACAAAAATGGGGACAAAAACAATTCACTAATTACCAAGGCATTTCTTTCCAGGAAAAATATATGCTAAATTTCCTGAAAAACGATGCCACAAATAATTGAACCAAAGTTGCAGGGTACCCAGTGCAGTTTTTGTCCTGAACATAGAACTATCAGACAAAATTTTTACTGTACAGCAAATTTTTGAGAAATATTTTGAGTATGTCAAAGGTGACTGTGCATGTTTTGTCATTGAGAAACCATTATGACCAGGTTCTTTGAGAAAAGCTTTTGGAGTGTTGTGGCAGTACAGAGTTGACAGCCACCTGTTACTGGCGGTTAAGTCATTGTATTCCTGCTCAGAAGTTTGTATGTATCTGTGCCAGCGATGTTAATCACAATTCTATTCACCTTGGGTGTTGGATTTTGACAAGGTTGTGCTGTCACCACTTTTATTCAGCTATGTGAATTGGATAGCTGGTCATAGCTGAGTTGATAACAGTGTTCTCTTCTAGCTGAAAAACAAGGCACTTTCAAAACTTTTTGGATGCCAGCCGACACAAATTTTGAAAACCGGCACTTGTAAAATTTGGTCGCAATTTCCTTCAAAAACTTCGTTATTTTTTCAAAGATGTGCGGGACAGATTTTCACGATTTAAGCCATTCTCAGGTCACAGCAAGGATATACAGCAGTGACCTGTAAAAAAATGTTCAGACGCATTTTGGAAATCTGCTTGCAAGGTTTAGAAAAAGTTCTGTGTGCATTCTCTAATTTCTGCGTCCAAAAATGAAGATGTTTCCTGTGAAATTCAGAAACATTTTTGAAGTTTTCACCTTGCAAGCTTCACATATAATGTTCTGGGCGCAGTTTCACGATTCATGCATCCAAAAACAAAGCTGTTTGCTGTGAAGTTCAGACGCATTTTCGAAGTTTTCCATATGCAAGTTTTACGAAGTTCTGGCGCATTTTCAAGATAATTGCAGCCAAAAACAAAACTGTTTGGTTGAAGTTCAGATGTATTTTGGAAATTTACGCCTTGTAAGTTTTATAAAAAAAATTTTTGGGGCAATTTCACGATTTGTGCATCCAAAAACAAAAGTGCTTGCTGTTAAGTTCAGACGCATTTTGCAAGTTCTCCACTTGCAAGGTTTGCAAAAATTGTTCTGGATGCATTTTCACAATTTATGTGTCCATAAATGAACCTTTTTGCTGTGAAGTTCAGATGCATTTTTGCAGTTCTCCATTTGCAAGGTTTACAGAAAAAGCTCTGGGTGCATTTTCACGGTTTATGTGTCCAAAAACGAAGATGTTTGCATTGGAGTTCAGATGTAGCTTTGAGGTTTTTGTCTTGCAAGGTTTATGAAAAAAATTCTGGGTGCATTTTCACGATTTATCTGTCCAAAAACAAAGCTGTTTGTTGTGAAGTTCAGACGCATTTTGTAAGTTGTCTGCTGATATGTTAAACGACAGGAAATTCATCAACACTTGCAACTGGTCTACTCTGTTGTTAGCTATTTCGAATGCAGTAATGTAATTTTGAAATGTCCTTTTCCAATGCTTCTACTCATTCCTTGCGGTTGAACTATTGACGTTCACTGGGGTACGAGTGGTCTCAATGTTTCTGACATATTGCATTTACTAGCATTCAAATGATTGATTTGAGCTAATTCAATTGTCGTAACCTCACAACAACTCACAACAACATTGACCGATAAACCACTGATTTAATTCTGCTTTAATTAGCTGAAACACGACATCTAAAGAAATAAGAACAAAAATAAAATAACGTGAAGCAAACATACTCAGACCAACTGACGGACAAACTGCTCACTGTAATCAAGAAGACTACACTACTAATCAGCTCATGTGGAGCAGTCAATTATTAACATGCACAACACAAACGGCCGCAAGCATCGAACCGCATTACACGATATGTATTTTAAGTTAACAACTAATAAAATTAAATGGCCAACTGATGCAGTTAATTCAGCATGCACCAATAAAGCTGGTAGGCTGAATTCAATTCCTGGTCAGCAAGGGTGTAATGAGAGAGGACAAATGGGGCACAATGCCCTGGGCACCAGAATGTCCCAACAATGTCGCAAGTACTTTCTTCAATACAGTACTTTTACTCCCAAAAAAACTCATGTTTGAACATGGGGTTGCCAAACTTGTTTCTTGCCCCAGGCACCATCTAATCTTGTTACATCCCTGCTGGTCAGGTCATCACAAGAGTTGATAAACAATGCTGTGTCCATTTCAGCCTCCTGCTTGCTCTGGGTGAGTGTAAGAGAAGGGTTCATTTGTGGTACTGCTATTGTCTTGCCACTAATGTACTATGAAAGAAGCCACATTGCACTTTGGCACAGAGCAAGTGCAGATGTGTGCTGCAGACCAATTGTGACATCCAAAATGGGGTATGAAGCAAGTATAATGAACCTGAATTGAATTATTAAAGACTAAGACAGTGGTTTTCAATTCATTTTGCAGCTGACACCCCCAACAGAGGGTGAAGTCATTCTCTCACCCCTTGTACCAAGTAGCATAATTCTTGCATTGCTGGCATAAATACTTAAAAAATCCCAGAAACGCTTAACTAGAACTTACACTTTTGTAATTCCAACAAAGAGAATTTGTACAAATGTGTTTGAACAAAACACAAACAGTTAACAAAAAAAAGTCAATTAAATTGTTCTTGTCATTTCACCTCTACAAGTTGTTCGAAGCAATGCATAAGTCATTTTCTATGTTTCCTAAATGATTCTGATATTTGTTTTGATGAAACATACTAACTAAAAGCAAATTTATTAGGTGCAGTCATATTTACGAAATTTGCAAATATAAGCCATCAATGCATGCATTATGAATAAATGTATTTTCAAATGGTTGTTGAGAATTTGTCGGACTGTAAAGAATATATTGATGCAATTTTTGCAACAGTGAACCTGTGAAAGAAAAACTTGTCTTGCAGATTGGATGCAATATTGAATGCCTCTTCCCCTGATATTATGAACTTGACAGTGAGTTTCTTTATTTTAAACTTCTGTGCTGCAACCCAGGACATTGCTGTTGATGGTTGGGCCTTAACTATGCTTTCCAAGAAAAATGTTGGTATGGCGTCTACATGTAATTCTGTTGGTCAGGTATGCTGTTGGTTTATACACGTTTGATTTGCTCGAATTTCTGTAAGAATCTCTGCAGAATATTTGTTACTGTTCAGGCATGCATTTTGTATGACAGAGTTAACTGCCAAATTCTACTGAAGAACTGTAGCTATATGCAAACATGCACACTAAATGCCATGATGGAAATTGTATTTCACATTTAAATAGAGTTCTGAAGTTGTAAAATTTATCCTTGTTATCAAAAATGTAATTTTCATAAATTTTTAATTGTTAAGGGTTTTATGTTGCTTATCCATGTGAGGCTTTAGTGGAATACCAATGCCAACTTTTCCAAACCATGATATTAAAAAAACACTACATTTTTATAGTAACAGACAAACTTGTGCAAAATGTAAGTCAATGTTGCAATTTATACAAAGCAATTGTTGTAGCCAACTGCTGTGTTTTCAGACTGCTGGATACTTTTTGGGATATGTTGTTTTTCTTGCTCTTGAGTCTGCTGATTTTTGCAACAAATATTTAAGAAGCAGTCCTCAAGATGAAGGAGCAGTCACTCTTGCAGGTATTGAATGTCATGACAACTTGTGTTTGTCATATAAAATGGTTAAGCCTATTGTTTAGTTAAAGCTAACTTGCCAATATGACTTTGATAAGCAGATGCAATATTGAAGGAAACATATTTCAAAATTTTCTTCTTGTGACATGACATACTGAAATTTAGTTTGAGTTCTAAGCAATGCTGCGTAAAGGTCAATCGAGGGTGTAAATTTTGAAATAAACTGGTTTTTAGATGGTAAATGGCTAAAATTAGGGATTTGCTCTAATTTTGGTCATAAACTGCAAAAGAACTGAGGATGTGCAAAAAGTAGGTAAGAAAACCTTCATTTTTTATTATGTGGCTGTAAATATAAAACCACTGGAAAAAAAGAGGAGATACAGGCTTGTTCGAGCTGTTATGCACAATCTGGCTGAACTGCCAATTACTGACGAAGCTCAAATGTGTCCTGGTAGATACTGATGCTCTTATTACAAGCAAAGGTGTATGGTTGTGTCAGCGTACACCCAGAGTTGCCACATCAAAAAACAAAACAGGATACTAGTGATGCATGAAAAAGTCAGGTAAATCAAGCAAGTTAAAATGGGAAAGTTTGCAATAATTATTTTAAAGTTTTTTTTGTGATTTTCCATTGATCGCATGGTCTGGTTAACGACACATCACAATCAGTTTGAATGGGTGTGTGCTGCACAGTGCACACCTAGCACGCCTGGAGTATATGCCTCTGGAATTAACCTGTTGCAAATTGCCTAATAGTTAAATTGTGTCTTGTGCTTTACAATTTTGTTGAGCAATTTAAAATACCTCTGTTTTCTTTTACTGCATGTTTTATGGGATCTTTATTAATGCTTGATGCATTACAGGTTTCATGTACTTTTGGTCCATTGTGTTTTTTTTGACAACAACTATGGTTATGCTATTTAAGCATGAAGATCAATCAACATATCATAATGATCACTCAAGTGATTCAGATGGTGTTTTGTCTGCATACAAACTGCTTTGGAAAATTATAAGATTGCCCAATGTGCTTCAGTATGTCATCATCCTCTTAACTGTGAAGGTATTGTAGCTTGCACTTTGACTTGTGCAGTCATTATATTGCAGTGGTGTAGGACTATTTTTTTCAGCTGGATTAAATTTCATCAAAATCAAGCAGTATGCTGATTACAGGGCAGATGTTACTACTGACACACAAGCTGCTTTGTGCCTGCTGTTTGGCAAGTTACAGCTCAGTGACATAATACATTTTAATGCAAAGATAAAAACTCATTTCTCATTGTAGTTCCCAGCACCTAGATCACACAGTACATTGTATAATTCAATTCAGTTTATTCAGGAAACTCACACACACAAAAAGCTCACAAAAATAAACAAGATAAGACAAACAAGCAAAAATAATATACATCACAAGCATGCAAGCATAATAACAGTCAGGCTTATAAGCTAAAACAAAATTAAATCATTGTATTGTATTCTGTCAAACCTTTATCACACACATAATAGAAACAATCAAAATCACATTTGCATCTTCCCGGGATACCTAATCTAATCAGGTGGTATCCTAGTCAGGTCCCCCACTAGCCTAATGATGAGATGGGGTTATATTAATAAGTTTTTTTACATGGTACCCTTAGAAAGGGTTATGAGGAATACAATTGTAACCCACTATTACCGTATTACTTTTCTAGCTTCTCTAAAAGTTTTTGATGGTTCACAGTGTCAAGTGCTTTAGAGAATTCTAAAAATATTGAGCAAGTTACTAATCCATGATTTACATTATGGAGATAGTAGTTATATATTTCGTTAATAGCTGAAAGCTAGTTATATATTTTGTTAATAACCAAAAAGATGCCCCTACTCTGAATCCATACTGGCTTNGAGATAATAACCCATTTGTCTCAATNTAAGAATACAATCTATAGACCAAAGAAGTTTTTCAAACAGATTATTAAATGCAGGTGGTATGTCGTNGGTATCAGTCAATAATTTCAGCAGCATTCTTTTGATCCTAATTTGTGAATGGGAATAATTTGTGCAATCTTTACAACATCAGGGTAATCACTTTCAAGGATAGGTGTATTAAAAAGGTCTGATAAGAACTTGGAAATAGTTGTACCAGCCAGTTTAAGAATTTGATCAGTATGTCATTTATAGGTACTGCTTTTTTGCACCCAAATTACTTGATACTTTTTGCATTTCTTGTGGGCAAGTGGGACATAGAAAAATGATGTCTGAAGATTTGATGATGGAAAAGAAGTCTTTTCCATCTGGTTAGCTAATTTTTCCCAAATGGATGAAAATTGTTTGCTCAGTGTGTTAAAAATATCAAAGACAATAGTAGCTGATGTTCCTAGTTCATTTTGCATCTTGTTTATGACATTTGCTTCTTTGTTTCCTTTGTTGAGTATTTTATTGATGGTAGACTATAGTTTTCTCAAGTTATTGAAATTAATCACCTTAACATTTATCAATTATGTGGTTCAACTTGGTCCTGTGTTTTTTGTAATTGTTTCATTTATTGCTATTGGATTTATCTAAGTTTTGAGTTTTACAAAAGTTTGTTTTTTGTTTTTATTGATTTTAATATGCCTTTAGAAATCCATGGCTTGCGGTGCATTCATTGTTGCTTCCCTGACATTAGTTTCAGGGGTGCATGTTTATTTAGAATTGTTTCAAACAGAAGAGCAACTGTAGAAAAAGTGGTGCTAACATCTTGCATTTGCAATGTTTTCATATCCTTTGAAGTTCATCTAGCAAAACTTCATTCTCAAATTGCCTAGTATCTCTGAACATATAGCTTTTTACTTTTATGATGTGACGTGGATGAAGGTATGATGCAGAATATCAGGTAATAGTCACTGACTTCCTGAATGTATGACATTTCTAGATTCATAAGTGTATACTGTATAGATTAACTAATAAGGTTGAGCTATGATCTGTAACTCTTGTTGGTTTATTTATCAGACAGTGGATAAAGTGGATAACATAGCAGTTCATAAAAATCAACCACTAAACTGTTGGAATTTATCTTCAGCAAATCTATTTTAAAATCTCCAATTATATAAATATAGGCAGTTACAGAGGGCAGCTTGTGTAAGGTATTGGAAGTTCAGCTTGGAAAACCAGGAAATTACTGTTTGGGTGTATATTACCATAATTTATATTCATTATTGCTGATTTCAGCCCATATAGTTTCAAACTCATCCACAATCTTATTGTTGAAGTTTTAATTCAGAAGTTTGTCACCGATGCATAATTTTAACAGGCCTTGACCTACTTACCAACTATCAAGGTTTTCAATCACTCCAGTTTGCTAGTGTGTGAATTTGGCTAATCAGTCCTGTGTATATCCAATGTGCAGAAAAATATTTTTTGCACAAAGCTAACACATGGACCTAGCTTAATCTTCCTGTACTTGCCGTACTGGCCCAAGTATTTTAGTGTAGCATAACTAACAGAGGCTTGTTTCATCAACTCAGCTTTATCCCTAGAGCCACTGCAAACACACTAGTTTATCATTGCATGTTGCTCAAGCTTTGGTGTCAGTTTTGATGTTCCAGTGAAATAAAATGTTTAGGATGCTTTCAATTGCTACAACTTAAGTTTTGGTTTATTAATTTTAGTCTTGAGTTTGTTTGCTTTCTCTGCTCTTACTTTAGCCCTTCAACTTTTTACCTGTAAATAGTTTTATGTGAAATCCATTTCCTATTTGAAAACTTTGCCAAACGATTATTTGCTTACCCCTATTGTGGGGAGGACCTACTTGAAGATAGGTATGTGCAAGCTTGAATCACTGTGAAAAGATGAAAGCAAAG